>WBZR01000789.1_pt1 | contig 46439 bp, 29 predicted proteins | sample 5204231 | NCBI WGS metagenome assembly WBZR01 (sample SAMN12412403, study PRJNA552823) | activated sludge metagenome | isolation source: activated sludge from anammox sidestream of wastewater treatment plant... | place: USA: Virginia | collected 2017-08 | reverse complement strand
TAGACATCAGAAGGCGTTCACGGCGGTATGCTCCTGGTATCTCACCACACAGGAGGATGAGGCATGAACGCCTTCGTCGAGCATCACAAGGTTAGCATCCAGTTCAGCTACCGGTGTTTCGATCGTCTCTTGCTCAACGGCTTGATCCAGCCTTTTCAGCAACCGGAGCGCGTGCTCGGCTTCTTCAACGCCTACCGCGAAGGGAAGCGGGTAACCCGGAAGACTCTGACGGACATCGCCGACCAGTTCCAGTATTGGCTGAAGAACCGGTCGACGAAATGGGACGCTGCGATTCTTGAAGCTCCCGAGGGTGATGACAGCCGGCGGGATCGATTGTTAGATCCGTACTTTGAAAACGCCCAGCCCAACCAGGTAGTGGCGATCGTGAAAGCGCGCGAACCGGCGCGTATTCTGGTCGCCATTGGAGATAAGAACAACGACAGCCCTCATCTGGAGTACAAGCAACGCTGGGTGAACCAGTTCAACTTCTACCTGCAGGATGCGCGCTGGGGGCGGATGTTCGTGCGCATGTGCCCCTACTTCCCGTTTTCCGCCCGGGTCTGCCTCAACCAGCATCACTGGCTGGCGATTCGGATGCGGGAAGAAGGCATCGAGTTCCAGCAATCCACCAACGCATTCCTGAAGGGTGGCAACCCCGCGCGGTTGCAGGAACTGGCCGACTCACTGACCACGCGCGACCTGCTCCCATGCGGTCAGAAGTGGCTGGCCTTTACGCCTTTCATCACCGACAACGAACGCCGGCACGCCGGTTGCCAGCACCGTTTGTTCTTCGCGCAGGTGGAGTATTGCGACAACCTCATCTTCCATCGCCGTGCAGCGATTGAGGAACGCACCCAACGGCTCCTGGATCTGAACCGGAACATCGGGCAGCCCAAGAAGATCACTACGATCTTCGGACGCAAAGTGACCAAAGAATACATGGGAAAACTCCAGTCGGTGATCGAAGATCTCGACCTGCCCAATCCGGTCATCCGCTCGCACTACGACGACACGCTGCGGCAAGGACTGGCTGTTGAGCTTCGACAATCGCCGTTTCTCAGCCTGCTCCCGGACGCGCGAATCCAACAGTCGCTGTCTCTGATGGGCCAGCCGAAGGATGCGCGCCTAACGCCGGAAATCGCGCTGCAACTCTGTGAACGAACCGGCAGCGCCGCGATTCTGGAAGGCTCCATCGCAAGCGTGGGAAGCGAGTATGTGCTGGGTTTGCGCGCCAGGAACTGCAACACGGGCAGCGTCCTGGATCAAGAGCAGATCCAGGCGGCAAAGCGGGAGGACGTCCTCAACTCTCTTAGCCAGATCGCTCGTAGATTCCGAATCAGGGTCGGCGAATCGCTGGCTACGGTGGAAAAACACTCGGCGCCGCTCGCCGAGGTTACAACACCCGTGCTCGAAGCCTTCCAGGCCTACAACACCGCATTGAAGGGGATCTTACACGGCGGGACCACCGCGGCCATACCTTTATTCCGCCGGGCTGTCGAAATCGACCCACAATTCGCGACGGCCTGGGCGCATCTGGGTTTCGCGTACAGCACTTTCGGAAGGTCCGTATTGGCGGCCGAGTGCACCACAAAAGCCTGGAAACTGCGGGATCGAGTCAGCCAACCGGAGCGGTTTTTTATCGATTTCCTCTACGAACGCCAGGTAACGGGAAATCTGGAAAAGGCATACCAAACCCTCGAGTTGTGGCATCAGACCTATCCTCGAGAAGAGGAGATTCCGAGTCCTCGGGGGTTAATAGGGGGCATTTCCACCCACGGGACAGGTCGATTTGAAAGAGCGATCGAGGCATCCCAAAAGTTAATCGCTGCCAACCCCGACTCGCATATCGGGTACGGCAGTCTTGCGTCCAGTCTTTTTTTCCTCGGCCGCTTTGCCGAAGCCGAGAGCGCTCTTCAGCAGGCTGATGAACGCAAGCTGGAGCCTCGTGATGATCTGGTGATTCGATACAACATCGCGGTGTTAAAGGGTGACAAGGACCAGATGGATCGCGTACTAGCTCGGGCCAAGGGCAAGCATCGAGCGGAACACCGTGTAGCTCACGCGGAGGCTCTTGCTCTGGCGCGGTCCGGCCGCTTACGGGCCGCGCGGCTGTCGTCGAGGCGGGCAGTGGATCTACTCCTGCAGGAGGGAGCAGAAGCGCGCGAACTGGCGGCGGCCTACCAGGCCGCACGGGCGGTTTGGGAAGCCCTTTGCGGAAACAGCGCCGAAGGCCAAAACGCGGCCAATGCGGCGGTCAAGCTTACCAGCGGCCGGGACGTCCAATACGCCGCCGGCCTTGCCCTGGCTCTATCGGGACATGCTTCCCGATCCGAGGCGCTTGCAGCCGATTTGGAAAAGCGATTCCCGGAAGATACCTTTGTGAAGTTTACCTACGCTCCGGTCCTTCATGCGCTGGCCGAACTGCGCCAGGGCAAGCCGGCGGACGCCGTGGAGCGCCTCGAAATCGCTCGTCAATATGAGCTGGCGGCGAATGGGCTTAGTTTCAATTTTTATCTTGGCGGTTTGCACTCGGCCTATGTGCGCGGCGAAGCCTTCCTTTCCGAACGCCGGTATGCGGAAGCAGCCGCCGAGTTTCAGAACATTCTCGCTCATCGCGGGATAGTGGGGCTGGATCCCATCGGCGCTGTGGCGCACTTGCAGCTCGGCAGAGTGTACCGTTTATCAGGAGACAACGCCAAGGCGAAAAGTGAGTACCTGGCGTTCTTGAGACTCTGGAAAGACGCCGATGCCGGCATCTCCATTCTCCAGCAAGCCAAGGCGGAATTCGCCAGGCTGCGGTGAAAAGAGAAACCGTGGGGCTCACGCGGCATCGGGGCGTTCGCTTCCCCCACCGACACTACTGTTTTCACCATTGATAGAACGAATCATTATTCCAAGGCGGCCACCGGCGCGGGCCGTGAGTTGAATGATCTTCAGGAAGAGATCTTCGCCACCCCCGCCCTCTCCGCCGGAAAAATCTTTCTTCGCACCGCGGATGCGCTTTACTGTTTCGGTGCTCCCTCAGCCTATTTTTCAAAACCCCGTATGTATGGGATGACCGGCGGCCGCGGCCCCGTGTTGAAGAGCGGCCCCCGCGTCGAGCGGTAGGTCATGTCCATGAACGGCGTCTTGACGCGGCGTCCTACGGCATAGTAACGGCCGTTCTCCCAGTTGGATTCCATGTTGTACGAAACAATCCCTGTGGACAGAAGCAGTCGCTCCGCATTGTATGGCTCCTTCCTGGTCAGCATCATCTCGACAAGCCAGTGCTCGAAGGCGTTCGCGGCGTGGTATTGCGAGTATGGTCCGGGCCAGCCAAGCATCGAGATGATCGCCGGATCCTTACGCCCTTTGATGTCGCCGGCATACGTCCAGCCCACACCGTGGACCGAATATACCGCCGCTTTCGTCCCGTCACGATAGTCCACGATCGAGACGCTTGGTTCGCGCACGGATTCCTGAAAGTGCCCCGGCTTCAGGTTAAAGTTTGTCCGCACGGCATCCAGCAGGTTGCCTGCCCATGGATTGCGCTCGGTCCACTTCCATGTTTCAGGCCCTCGAATGCACTGCACCGCCTCGATGCCGGTCTCACCGCCCCTGCGGCGTTCCGCAAAGCACTGGAGCACGTCCACACAATGGAAAAGGCTCCCCTCATCACCACTGCTTCCAGCCACCACCGATGCCTTGATGGGCGTATCGCTGTCGAGTTCTAACTCGGGCTTGCGGTAGTAGAACGGTATCGAGGAACCGCCGTACAAGGGAAAGTTCAGCTCACGGGATTTGTCAAACATCCACTTGGCTTCGTCCCAACTCGTGGAGAGGTGCTTGTCGTTGAAGACGGGCACCGAACGCTTGCTCTGCTCGAAAACCTGGATAATCTGCTGGTAGAGCCACCAGCGCGGATAGTATTTCTGCCCTTTGAGGTTGCTATGGTAAATCCCGTGTTCTCCCACCTGGACAACACCATCCACCGCAAGTTCCTTCCCCCCGAGCGTGAGTGCCTCTCTTACTGTGTGAAAGATCGGAATGCCTTTCGATTCGCACACTTTCCGGCCCAATCCGCTCTCTTGTAGCTGATGGATGTAAACGGACACAACGTCCACGCGCGAAGGAGTATGGGCGCCCTTCCACCAATAACCGTCCAACAGCTTGGTGATGATCCAGTCCGCATGTGATCCCGGAGCAGCCCAATAGGTGACGACACAGGCGATACGAGGCCGTTTTTCCGCGGCAAGCGAAACACTACCGGCTGCGATGCCGGCCAAAGCCGCCTGACCGGACATACCCAGCATGTCACGCCGGGTGAAGAGTGGGTTCGACGCCACTCTGTGATCTTCATTCATGTGAAAAGCTCCTTGCGTTGCGCTCTGCGCATCTCGGCCAGAGTCATGCATGAAACAATCAACTCAGAGCCCCGCACAAGGTCCACGTAACGGGGCGCGAATTCAGGATGCCACTTGAAAATAAAGCCGGCGACGTCTGTGTCAACGACCAGTCTTTCCGTTGCGATCGGAGGAGATGTCAATGTGGCGCTGCTCATAGATGCGGCGTACGAACTCTTCGGATTCCTCCTCCGCTCCGGGGTCGATGTGGCTCAAGAGGCGATCAAGCGAGAACGCACCCGACCTGATCAAGTTGGGCGGATCCTTGACGGGTTGCGGCGGCACACGATCCATCTCGATCACCATTCTAGCGCGGCAGGCGGATTATGAGGGGGGCGGTACAAGGAGGCCGCGCCAAATGCCGAGACCCCGAAAGAAGAAACGGCCGCCGAAGCGAGTCTTGGCCCTTCCCGACCTTGATCAGTCGAAGAACGGCAGTCCTGAACAGTCTCACGTCCAGGAGCGCCAACGGACCTGCGGCCGTGCCATCACCGATTTCGTGGACTGGTGCTGCTCCGAGCCGCGCCTCGCATTCAACCGCATTGTCGTCCTGCGATACCGAATCCACCTCGAACAGAAGCTGTACGCACCGGCGACGAGCAACCTACGCCTGGCCGCCGTTCGGCGAGTCGCCTACGAGGCCGCCGATTCCGGTCTGCTGAGCCCGGAACTTGGGGCCGGGATTCGAGAGGACGAGTGGCTGGACTGGAACCCGGTATGGTCGCCGGACGACAAATGCATCTACTTCTCCAGCAACCGGTCCGGTGTCATGACCCTGTGGAGTCCGCCACAACTCGTCTGCCTTCAGCGGGCAGGTCAGCATAGCCGCCGGCAGATGGTCTTGCCGGATCGGAGATACGCAGGCGGTCCAGGAAGGTCCGCACCACACCACGTATCCCCCATCGCCACCGACTGCCGGATCAGTTCGCCAGAGGCGGACCGCCCGGAATCATAATCTTGCCGCGGCGCTCCGGGAACGGACGGCGCTTCGCAATGAACTTCGCATTCAAGTACTCGCCCATATACACCGGGCCGGAGAACCCGTCGCCTGCAAACGTCCCCGCGAAGGTGAACGGGATCACGTCTCCAGGTTTGGCGTCGGCGCTCTGTAGTTTGATCTGGTCCCCTTCCATCGTGCCGTAGACATCGCGAACGGAGAAGTCCCCCTGATGCGAGCCCTGCAGATGGTTGCCATTCTGCTCGAGCGTCAGCGTGTGATGGCTCTTGCTGCTGAAGTAAGTCACCTCCACATCCCAGCGTCCACTGAGATTGGCGGACGGAGCCTGCGGTTCCGGCTTAGGAGCGCGGTTGCGGGACAGCACCTCGAACAACCGGTCTGCTACAACCTTGTCGTCGCCGGGCTGCATCATCCACGCGGTGATATTGATGGATGTTTTGTTCCCCTCGGATTCGGGCTCCGCGCCGCGCCGCCGCCGCATGGAGCCCGCGCCGAGTGCGATCCGCGGCTTGGTGCGGGCTACTTCTTCCGCAATCTCCTCGCCGGTGACATGCAGCTTCGCCGGATCCCACGAGATGGACAGCGATGGGCTCTTGTTTGAAAGGCCGTTCGGCTCGTGCACTGCCGTCTGGATTCCCTCGATTTTGGCGAGCCGCGTCGAGATGGTGTCCAGGTAAGACAGCCATTTCTTCCACTCGGCCTCGTGATCGCGCTTCACCCAGGCCTCCACCGCCGCCAGCATGCCGAGGGTCTCTTCGCGGCCCACTTTGTTGTCCCGGCCCGGCCCGTGATGCGGTGAACTTGCCTGCCACGCCGACATCAGAATGTCTTTCCGGCCCAGCAGCAGTCCGGCGCACTGCGGTCCGCAGATGGCTTTGCCGCCGCTATAGGCAACCACGGTGGCGCCTCGCTGCAAGTGCACGTTCGGTATGGTCAGCACCTCGGCGGCGGCGTCCACCAGAATCGGAATCCCGCGTGGCTTGGCCAGGCGAGCCACGTTCTCGAGCGCGAACGGTCCGGAGCCCCCGGCGGACAGATAGATCATCGCCGTGCGTGGACTCAGGGCGGCCTCGAGCTCTTCGATCGTATCCACGGTGATCATCCTGACGCCGATATTGCGGACGGCATGGTCGTAGACGCTGCGCGCCGATCGTGGCGCAACTACTTCGGTCTTATCGAGCCCCGCCAGGTCGGGGATTCGCAGAAGCTTCTCCGGATTTCCGCCGGCAACGCAGGCGGCGGTGACATGCTTCAGTCCGGCGGCACAACCCGCCGACACCATACCCCACTCGGCGCCTGTCAACTCGGCCAGCCTCCGGCCGACGCCTTCGGCAAGTTCATCCAGTTGCACGAACTGCTGCGCGGCCGCCTCCATCGCGGCGCGCACTTCGGGCAGTTCCACCGAGGCGCCGATGATTGTAAATGTGCCCCGGCAATTGATCACCGGCTCGACGCCGATGGAGCGGTAGATATCCCTGCCAGGCTTGAGCGGGCCGGTTGCCATCGCCGCCTGGGCGCCGCCAAACAGTGCAGGCAATAGTAAGGAGTTGGCGTATTGAAACACATCCCGCCGGGTGGATCCATCCGGCGCATTCTTGAGTGCTGGCCGCTTCTTGGACATAATCCACAGTCTAACCGAGTTTTCATCCGGGCTCGCGTCCCGAGTCTGCTCGATTCCTATCGGGACCGGTACACATCATCGATTAACGCGCGCCTTGCCTGCTAAGATCGAAGGGTGATCCGGTTGATCTTGCTGACAATGGCGTGGATTGCAACCAGTATCTCCGCCTTCCCCCAGACAACGTTGCAGCGCGTTTTGGTCTATCACCCGGCAGAAACTCCGCCGGCAATCCGCTTTCTCTACGATTCCCGGACCACGACTTGTAATGAGTCCAGTGCTGCGCCTGCGCAACTCGCGGCAGGATCTCTCCTGGGACTGCGCCTTGCTCAGATTTCGCCCGGCGGCGGCGTTTGCCCGTATGTCAGCTTCCAGTGCCTTGATCCAACACTGGCTAGCGTGAAGGTACAGTCCGCGGTAACCGGCGAAACTTTCGATGCGATCATCACCTCACCTTCGGATGCGGGTTGTTCGCAGAGCCTTCAGGCGCAGCTCCCCTCGAACGTACCGTTAGGCGGCGCCGAAGTAACCCTCGTCTACGATGACGCCACTCTTCCTCCAGCCGCCATCGACGTGGTCATCTCTCACTTCGGCATTCTGGGCCCCATATCGAATGCTGCGGGCGAACTTCTGCGACTTGCCCATCCAGCAGCGCCGGAATCGGTGATTCGCGTTACCGGAACCGGGCTCGGTCAAGCCGTTGCCGGTTCGATCTATGGAGAACTGGACGGCCAACCGTTGACCTTCTTGCGCTCATCACAGATTGCCGGCTCACCTGGAATGGATGCGCTCCTCTTCCAACTACCCGGCAGGCTACAAGTCGAAGGCTGTTACACTCCGGTTGCTGTCCGCGTCGAAGACCGATGGACTTCTTCGGTTGCCGCTGCTGTGAGTCAGACCGGCGGCCCGTGCAAGCATCCGCTGGATCTGACCGCCGGTCAACTGGAGTCGCTCGATAACGGCCGCTCCATTGCACTGGGCATTCTCACAGCCCATTCCACGCCTTACTCCCGGGTCATCAATGCAACCTTTCAGTTTGCCGGCCGCGAAGCAGTCGCCTTAGCCAGCTTTTCCGACTTTGCCGAGGGCTGCCGGATCGGCGTATCCGCTACTCCTCAGCCTTCCTCTTCCCCTGTCATGCTGGCCAGCGGCGCCAAATCGACAGTGCGGCTCCCCGACGGAGGCATAAACCCACTGCCCTTCTATAGCCGGCCACTTCTCACCGCGGGCGACTATTCGGTCGCTGTATCCGGTGGAAAAGACGTTCTTCCCGCTGGGGTGAATTTTCGGCTTCCTCAACTTCCCCGGACGGCGCAGGAGTTGCCATTTCCGCTGAGCGGCGAGATTCTTCTCGAATGGGACCCCTCCCCATTCAGCGAAGCCGAACTCGTTACGGTGACCGCTTACACGTTCGGTGAATCGTACAGTCTGGACTGCAAGACACGCGCCAGAAACGGCAGTATGCGGCTTCCGGTCAAGGCGTCGGCTGATCCGCCGTCCGCCACCGGCATCCGCGCTCTCCTTTCGTTCTACTTCGGCGTGGAGCGCAGGAAGAACCTCCCCCTGCTGTTTCCTTTCCAGTTGACCAATGGAGCCTCCTTCCAGGGTTTGGTCGACTATCAGTTCGGCGAGCCTCGCTTTATTGCCTTGCGAGGGCCAGCTCAATGAATCCTCTACTGCTGCTTCTGTTATCCGCGACGGCTGCATTTGCGCAGCAAACAGCATTGGCTCATCCGGTCTACCATGGGTTCTACGTCAATACTCCCTTGGAACTTACTCCCGGCATGCGAGTTCTCGTTACTTCCTTCGACCGGCAGTCAAATTGGTTCGAACGCTGCCTCAACCCCGCCCGCCTTACGCTGCAAATCTATCCGCTCGGGTTCACGCAGGCATACCGGGCGTCTATACTGGTTCCCGTAGAGAAAGCCGAGTGCATTTCCACGGTGCACGCGGTAGTTCCCAACGACATCCCTATGGGACCCGCTGAGGCTGTCCTCAGCGACGGCACAGGCACACAATACCTGCCGGCTCCCCTGCGAATCGTACCGGTCAGTTTTGGCGTGTTGAATGAAGGCTTGCTCGCGATCGCCAACCGCGTGGAATCGGAAGCACAGTCTCACCTCGGATTAACAACTCCCGCCCTCCCCGGAACCGTTGTCGCATTGCGCACGGCCGGCTTGGGCAATGCGCGCCGGGATCGAATCACCGTCCAACTCGGCGAGACTACGATCGCTCCGCGCTCCATTCATCCCGCACAAGGGGAACCCGGGCTCGATGATATCGAGTTCGTGGTTCCACAGGAACTCAGCGTCACCGGATGTTACGTGCCGGTGCTTGTCCGCCTCGAGGATAGAGATTCGAATCTGACGTCGATTCCCACCATGCAGGCTGCCGGGCCATGCAAACACCGTTTCGGCCTATCCAAGGAGCAATTGGAGAACTTGGAGGCCGGCGGCCACATCCCTGTCGTCGATGTGGGAATTTCGAGCGACCGGTACCTCAATGGTGAAGAGGAATCATTCGACGAGGGCGCCCGAGCCTCGTCAGGGAGCGTGGGCCGCACTGCATTGGCGCTAATCGCCGGTCCCGATTCCGCTCCCTTGCAGGCCGGATGCAGGATCACTGAGAACCCGCGACTTCGGTCCGGCGGGTACGCTCTCCTCGGCGGTGAATTTCCACAACATCTGGATCCGGGCAACCCGCTTACACTCTCCGGTCCAGGCGCCAAGGTAATGACACTCTGGAGTAGCCAGTTTTTTGTGCCTACAATTCGTTTCGCGGGGTATCGCGGAATTCCAGGCCCCTCGATATTCCCCTCCGGGACCTGGAACCTCCGTTCGTCCACTACGGGCATGGCGCAGCCCATCGACTGGAGCTTTCGCATTTCCTCGCATTGGGAGCCCGATAACCTCGATGCGCTCTCCACGCTCCGCTCCGGCGTCGATCCCGTCTTGAGTTGGGATGGGGCGCTGTACGATGCCCTGGAATGGGTCACACTGATCCTTTCCGGCGACGAACTCCGCTACCAGTTGGAGTGCAGGGCGCCGGCCACAGCGGGCTCGATGCGCGTGGATGTGACATCTTTCCTGAAAGCCTTCGATACCCCGCCCTTAGAATCCTTCGAAGCACAAATCAGCCTTGCCGCGGCCCGCGCCCCCGCATCGCCCTACGTTTTTCCGCTGAATCTGGCCGATGGCACGCCAGGCCTCGGCCTGCTGTACGTCAACTTCCGATCCATTCGCTTCCCGGGCATTTCGGTGCAATAAGGATCGGGATCATGCAGGCTCACAGGTCTTGCAGCGCGACGCGAGCAGCCCCGTGGCCGCGTCGAGATCGATGTCCGCAACCAGCAACCCTTCCTTCCCGTAGGGCTGGTAGCACAGCAGCGTTCCGTCGGGCCGAACCACCGCTGACGTAGTTGGCGACCCTTCGCTCGCCACATTGACCATGGCGAAGTAGCAGGTATTCTCCGCGGCGCGGCACAGGGCGGCCTTCTCGTGGAACGTGTTTGCCGGATCGGCGAACTTCGTGGGCCGGTAGCCGCCGGGTTCGGCTTCATGAAAGTGCGGATGAAACACAACATGCGCGCCGCGCCGGGCCGCCCAGCGGACGGTTTCCGGATACCGCCATCCCTCATGACAGATTGCGATGCCGAATTTCAAAGGCCCCGTCTCGAACACGCGCCTTCCGGAACCAGCCGTGTACGTGCTCTCCTCGGAGGGGTCAATCTGAACCTTGTCCTGAAACCCCGCGATGGATCCATCGGGATGGATCACCAGGGCGGAGATGAGCAAACCGGTGGCCGTCAGGCGCTCGGTGCCAAGAATCACCGCGACGTTCGCTCTCGCCGCCGCCGCCGCAACCGCGGACCATGCGCGTTCGAGAAACCCATCATCGGGAGGAGGCACGTTCTTCCCCGCCGCGCGGTATCCGGGGACGAAGCATTCCGGAAAACAGACGATCGCCGCGCCCTCCTCCCCTGCCTGCGCGATGGCCTGTTCGGCCAGCGTGACGGATTCTTCGGGCGTCGAAGGGAATCGAAGATTGCCGAGTGCGATGCGGAAGTCGCTCACCAGCCTATTATCGGTGTTTGCGAGATGCTCAGCTTTCCGGCCGGTACCATTTGGGTGAACGGCCGGCTGCGGCCTCCAGGGCGGGGACGAAGCCGCGGTCCAGTTCCCGGGTGAGAGCCGCGAGGTTCTCCACAATCCGCCGCCAGCGTTCCGCATCGCCGATAGGGTATTGCAGGTTTCCGATGGCCCGTTTAGAAACGGGAAGAGAGAGAACACCCTTGAAGTTGAGGCCGAGGACGCGGAAGTGGGCGGTGATGCTGCGGCTCCACGTGCCGACGTCGAGGCTGATTTCCACGGTGAGATTGCCCGGAGTGCGGCGGCGGAGAGTGAACGTGCCGTGGCCGGCCTGGCAATCGTAGCCAAGAGGCTTGAAGGCGCGCACGAGGATGGGCTTTTTCGGGCCAGTGGTTTCCCCAAGCCTGGTATTGCGGATCGCTTCCTGTGCCGGAGGAAGATCGTGCGGAAGCGCGGCACGTTCGACGATCTCGGCGAGCCGTGCGCGGTAGTCCTGCACGATGGCGGTGGCGGACCGGGTCTCGGCTGAAGCGACAGGAGGAGCGGCTGGCGCCTCGGCTGGACGGCTTGCCTGAGGCAGTTGTAGGGTGTTCTTCACCTTTCCGCAGGCGCCGAGCACTGTGGCCACGGGCGCGGGCAGTGGCGGGAGACCTCGGGCCGAAGGATCGGCGTCGACGATGGTCAAGGCGGAGAGGGAGCGCATCCGGCCGTTGACCCACCAGGCATCTCCGGCAGTGATACCTGGGGTCATGCCCGCCGCGGCGAGGCCCGGCGGCAAAGCTTCGCCAAACATCGGGGTCTCGAAGCGGACGGTTACGTTGTGGAGCGGGAATGACCTTGGGACTCCCTCGGCGACGGCACGCAGAGTGGCGAACTCCACAGACTCGTTCGCGGCGGGCGAGCCGGTGCGGTTCGTGATCTCGCGGATTGCTGGTCCGCCCGGCAGCAGCGCAGAGTTGGTGACAAAACGCTCGAGTTGCGGAAATCGCTTGAGAACACGGTCCACGATGGAAGCGGAACCGGGAACCGGACTATCGGACAGGGTGAAGCGAAGAAAAAGCTGCGGGTGGCCGGTATCGCGGAACGCATCGTGAATGCGTTCGAGGAGGAGAGCCAGCGCTTCTTTCCTGTTGGTCTGGAAGTTGGTCATCAGCGCGACGAGCATGATGCAGTTTCTATCGGCAGTTCTTAGCGCGATTCATACGGCCCGAAGACCGCTTTCACGCGAAACGTCTCCCCGCGGTGCGCTCGTCACTGTCGGTGTGTCTTCAACTTCCGCTCGCCGGACTCCCTCGGGTCCGCTTTCCACACATCGCTGGAATGTATTCTTCCTTGTCTGATGTAACTCAGAAACATCATTTCACTTCCAGTTCACCATACCATCGCCAACTCGGCTGCGCCCGGCATATAGTGAAAGACACGTCAGGGAGGCGGCAGACATGGCGAAGAAATACGACGTCGTCGTGGTGGGATCGGGCGCGGGCGGCGCTACCGCGGCATACGTCCTGGTGAATCAGGGACTCGACGTGCTGCTGCTTGAAGCGGGCCGCATGCTGAATCCGCCGAAGGATTTCCGCACCCACACCTGGCCCTGGGAACTGAAGTTTCGCGGCCATGGCCGTCCCGGCGAATATGACGGCTTGTGGAAGATCAACGAATACACGGACCATCTCTACACCAACCCGCGCAAAGACGCGTACCGTTCCGCCCCGGAGTTTCACTGGACGCGCCTGCGCGCCGTGGGCGGGCGCACCAACACCTGGGGGCGCGCCTGTTTCCGACACGGCCCACTCGACTTCAAGACGAAATCGAAACAGGGCTTCGGCGAGGATTGGCCGGTCTCCTACGAGGAACTGGCGCCCTGGTATGACAAAGCGGAGCGCCTGGTGGGAATCTGCGGCAGCCGCGACGGCTATTTCAACATGCCGGATGGCGTCTATGCCGGTCCGGCGCATAACCCGCGTTGCACCGAGCTTTGGTTGAAGGACCGGGCGGCGAAAATCGGCGTGCCCGTACTGCCGGAACGCACCGCCGTGCTCAGCGTCGCCTATGACGGGCGCCCGCCGTGTCATTACTGCGGAGCCTGCGGCAATGGATGTGACGTGCGCGCGCGCTTCAGCAGCCTCGACGTGATCATTCCGAAGCTGAAGCGAAAATCGAACTTCACGCTGCGAACCTATGCCGTGGCGCACCAGGTGCTGGTGAATGGCGAAGGCCGCGCGCGCGGAGTTTCCTTCTTCGACGCCAACACGAAACAGCGTTACGAAGTGGAAGGAAAGGCCGTCGTCCTGGCCGCAAGCACGGTGGAATCCGGCCGCATTCTGCTCAATTCCAAATCACGATTCCACCCCAATGGTTTGGGCAACTCGAGCGGCTTGATCGGCCATTACCTGATGGACAGCACGAAATCCGGCGCGGTCGTCGCGGCGGCGCCCGCGCTGAAAAACCGGACGCGAGTCAACGAAGACGGAGCCGGCGGCTCGCACATGACCATTCCCCGCTTCAACTACAACCGCAAGAACAACTATTCCGGCGGATACTTCCTTCTGCTGGGCACAGGCTTCGGCCGCGGCGTGAGCAGCGCCGGAACCGCCGGCCTCTGGGGCACGGACTTGAAACGGCAGATCCGCGAGCAGTACGGCAGCACCGTCTCGCTGCGCGGATACGGGGAACGCCTGCCGGACTTCGACAACTACTTCGAAATCGATCCGGAGAAAACGGACGCCTACGAGATCCCCCAAGTGCGCTTCCACGCCGGCGCCAGGGATAACGACAGGAAAATGATGGAGGACATGTACGGCTGGATGGAGCAGATCTTTCGCGCCTGCGGCGCCGAGGTGCTGCCTTACAAAAAGTACCTCGAGCCCATGGGCGACGCGACGCACGAATGCGGTTCGGCGCGCATGGGCACGGACAGGAAGACCAGCGTGCTGAACCCCTATTGCCAGTCCCACGACGTGAAGAACCTGTTCGTCACGGACGCGAGTTGCTTCGTCTCATTGCCGGGGACGCACGGCATCACCACTTGGATCATGGCGCTTGCCTGGAGAGCCTCCGAATATCTCGCCGAGGGGATGAGGAAAGGAGAAATCGCATGAGCATCGATCGCCGCACCGCAATTGCCGCGGCAGGATGGGCAGCTCTCGCGGCCCGCCGGGCCCAGGCGCAGCAACCAGCCCGGTTCTTCACGCCTCAGGAAAGTGAACTGCTGGACCTGGTCAGCGAAATGATCCTTCCCGCGGACCAGCATTCTCCCGGAGCCCGCGCAGCCGGGGTGAGCCAGTACATCGGTCTCATCGCCGCCAATAGTCCACCCAAGGAGCAGCAACGGTGGCGGAGCGGCGTGCAGGCCTTCGCCCAATTCGCTGAAAAGAGCCACGGCAAGCCGTTCCAGGCTCTCGATCCCGCGCGGCGCGCCGCAGTCCTCGCCGCGCTTGCACGCGAGGAAGCCCACCCGGAAACCGAAGCCGGGCGTTTCTTCGCGGACATGAAGCAGATCACCGTCTTCGCGTATTACACCTCACGCACCGGCCTCCTCGACGAGTTGGAGTACAAAGGAAACCAGGCGATGTCCGCATTCCCTGCCTGCGCCCAACCCATTAAGGGGCAAGCATAGGCGCGATTGCGGGATACTCTCAGGAGAAACGCATGAGCATCTACGACCAGTTTCACGTTCGCACCATCATCAACGCCAAGGGACCGTCCACCCGCCTTTCGGGAGGCTTCCTTGATCCCGAAGTCTCCTCCGCCATGGCCGAGGCGGCAACCCACTGCGTGGATATGGCGGAACTGCAGGCGGGCGCGAGCAAAGTGATCGCCGAAGTGACGGGAGCCGAGGCCGGCATTGTCACCTCCGGCGCGGCGGCGGGCCTGCTGCTGGGAACCGCGGCCTGCATCGCCGGGCTCGATCCCGGAAAGATGGGCCGGCTGCCCGATACGCGCGGCATGAAACGGGAAGTGATCATGGTCCGCAGCCAGCGCAATTTCTATGACCACGCCGTCCGCGCCACCGGCGCGCGCCTGGTGGAAGTAGGCTTGGCGGACCGCTATGCCGGCGCAGGCGTGCGCGACGCCGAGGCTTGGGAAATCGCCGAGGAGATCGGCGACCAGACGGCGGCCGTCTTCTATGTCGCGGGAGGGAATTCCCAGCCGCCGCTGCCCGAAGTGACGAAGGTGGCGCACGCCTCGGGCATTCCCGTGATTGTGGATGCGGCCGGGCAACTGCCTCCGGCCGGCAATCTGAAGCGCTTCATTTCCGAAGGCGCGGACCTGGTGGCGTTCAGCGGTGGTAAGGCGATCGGCGGTCCGCAAGGCTCCGGCATCCTTGCCGGCAAGCGCGACCTCATCATGTCCGCCATCCTCCAACACCTCGATCTCGATATCTATTGGGAGCAGTGGGATCCTCCCCAGTCCCTCATCGACAAACACCGCCTTATCGGCGCGCCGCAGCACGGCATTGGCCGGCCCTGCAAGGTGGGCAAGGAGACCATCATCGGCCTTCTCGTGGCTCTCAGGAAGTTCATCGCGGAAAGCGACGAGGACCGTTCGCGGCGCTTCAAAGGCCTCATCCAGCGGCTGCAAACGGCGCTGACGGGAGTGGATCACGCCCGCATCCAGGTGACCGGCGGCACGGTTCCGAAGCTCGAGTTGCACCTCGCCAGGGAAGCCCCGCGCACCGCCATGGAACTCTGCGTCGCCCTCGAGCGCGGCGATCCGAGCGTCCATCCCGATCCGTCGCGCGTGCGAAACGGCATCGTCGTCTTCAGTCCCTGGTGCATGCGCGACGAGGATCCGGAGCGCATCGCCGCAGCCGTCAAACCGCTGCTGCGGTATTAACGGACCCCTATGCAAACATGGCTGATGCTTCTCTGCGCCGCGGCGCTGCCCGCGCAGGTGCTCGATATCGGCAGCCGCAAGCAACTGTTCATCGATCACAAACTGCTCGAGATGTCCGAGGGCATCACGCTGACGGCGAACCCGCCTTACCAGACACGGGAAAAGCTCGTCACCATCAACGCACCCTGGGAACACGATGCGCGGATAGGCAGCTATTCCACCGTGGTTCAGGAAAACGGCCGCATCCGCTTGTGGTACGAGATTCTCGCGGGCGAACCTCCTCCCGGACAGAACCCGCCGTTCATGGGCATGGCCTACGCCGAATCCCTCGACGGAATTCACTTCGGAAAACCCGTGTTGGACCTCGTCGAGCGCAACGGCTCGCGGGCGAACAACGTAGTGATGCCGGTGGATGGCGTGGCCGCCGCCATCGGAGGCGCTTCCATCTGGAGGGACGACAATCCGAATTGTCCGCCTGGGGCGCGCTACAAGTCGTGGTCGAAGTTCTACCCGAAGAAAGGTTCGGGTCTGCGCGGGCCGCACCGTCTCTGGGTATCCCCCGACGGGCTGCGCTGGAAACTCGACGAGCGGCTGATGACCGGACTTCGCGCGGCCGATACGCAGCCCTCGTGGTTCTGGGACCCGCGTGTGGGCCGCTATGTTGGTTACAGCCGCGAATGGGTTCGTGACGAAACCTCGTATGGCGCGCGCATGGCAAGCTACAACGAATCGAATGACATGATCCATTGGGATAGCTTTGCGATTGCGCTCGAGCCGGACGAGCGCGATCTCACTGCTTCCCCCGCGATGAGCATCGACCCGTTTCACGCCACGGTGCGCGGCGAGGATCTTCTTCCTCCGGGCGGCGGCAAGACAGCGGCAGCCGCGTCCCCGCTCGATTTCTATGGCCCCGGCGTATTTCCCTACGAAGGCGTCTACATCGCGCTCATTCCTGTCTTTCACCACTTTCGCGGAAGCGGCGCCGAGGCCTCTCCATCCACCTCGGATATCCAACTCGCGGTGAGCCGCGACGGGCGTCATTTTTCGCGCCCCCTGCCGAGGCGCCCTTTCCTCCGCACCGGCCCTGATGGCGCGTTCGATTCCAAATGGATCTATCCCGTGCTGCGCCCCGTGCGCATGGGCGGCGAGTTGTGGATCTATTATTTTGGCCAGAATATTGACCATTCCCACCGTCTCGATCCCGCGGCCAAGGGAAGGGAAGCCGCCATCTCGCGCGCCGTGATGCGCGTGGACGGCTTTGTCTCCGCCGACGCGGATTACGAAGGAGGCTGGTTTCTCTCCCCGCCGCTGCGCTTCAATGGATCACGCCTCGAACTGAATCTCGATACCGGCGCGGGCGGCATGGCCAAAGTGGAGATCCTCGAGGAATCCGGCAAGCTCATTCCCGGCTTCACGCTCGCCGATGCGGACCCGCTCAACGGCAACAAGGTGCGCATGACGGCGTCGTGGAAAGGAAGCAAGGACGTGTCCCCGCTTGCCGGGCGGACGATTCGCCTGCGCGTCAGGATGCGAAGCGCGAAGCTGTATGCGCTCCAGTTTGTGGAATAGGCGCGTTCCTGTACGCAACTTTGATAGCCTAAGCACCGATGAACCGACGCACATTTCTCGCCTCCTCCGCCTCCACTCTGCTGGCCGCGCCCGTCCCTGCCGCTCCGCCCAAACGAATCGCCGCCATCATTACCGAATACTGGCTTGGCTCCCATGCCGACGTGGTGATCGGCAAGTACCTCGAAGGCTACAACCAGGACGATAAGCCGCCTTATCCGCGCTCGAAGATTGTCGCCATGTTCACCGAGCATGTGCCTAAGAACGACATGAGCCGCCCCATGGCGAAGAAGTACGGCGTGCCGCTCTTCCGCACCGTGCAGGAAGCGCTCACGCTGGGCGGCGACAAGCTTGCCGTCGACGGCGTCATCCTCATCGGCGAGCACGGCGATTATCCCGTCAATGACAAGGGACAGACGCTATATCCCCGCTTCGAGATGTTCCTCAAAATCACCGACGTTTTTCGACAGAGCGGGCGCTCCGTGCCGGTGTTCAACGACAAGCATCTTTCCTACAGCTGGCGCCAGGCGCGGCGCATGGTCGAGATCTCGAAAGAACTGAAGTTCCCCATGCTGGCGGGTTCTTCCGTGCCCGTCGCCTACCGTGTGCCCGCCATTGACACCCCGTTCGGCAAAGCACAGAAGTACGCGGTCGCCATCTCCTATAGCGGACTCGATATCTACGGCTTCCACGTGCTCGAGGCTCTCCAGTGCATGGTTGACCGGCGAAAGGGCGGGGAAACAGGCGTCCGTTCCGTGCAGTGTTTCGAAAAGCAGGATTGCTGGAACTTCATCGAGCGCAACGGCTGGGTGAAGCGCCTGTTCGAAGAGGCGCTCACGCATAGCAAGACGCGCAAACCCGGCACGCCCAGCGATCTGGTGAAAACGCCCGCGGTGTTCGTTCTCGAATACAACGACGGTCTGCGCGCGGCCGCATTCCTGATGACTGGCCTTGTCGAGGATTTCACCGTCGCCATCGATGTCGAAGGCCAGGCCAAGCCCGTCTCCACGCTGATGTACCTCCAGGAGCGCCGGCCCCATCATCACTTCGGCTGTCTGGTCAGGAACATCGAAAAGATGTTCGAAACCGGCGTGGCGCCTTATCCCGTGGAACGGACCATGCTCACCAGCGGCATCCTCGATTTCGCGCTCGAGTCGCGGTTCCAAGGCTACAAGAAGCTCGACACACCCGATCTCGCCAGGGTCCGCTACCAGACCCCGAATGCTTCCCATTTCTGCACCAAAGGCTGGGGTCCGGACGGCAGACGCCTCGACATATGAGGCAGCGCCATCTTTTTTTCTGAAGTGCAACAATGAACTCAGACCGGAAGTGATGGCATGTGAAACCCGTTTATGGCAACGGGAAATGAGGTCTGAGTCCATATGACACACGAAAAGCCTCGCAGTGACGAGCAGGCTCTCGCGGGTGGCTCGCCGGTTCGGACCGAGCCCCTGCCCCTCGAATTCCCCGGCGTGCATTACATGGATGACCGCGAGATCGAAGCGGTGGTGTCCGTGTTGCGCGCGCGTTCTCCGTTTCGCTACTACGGCATGAATCTGCAAAAGCAGGTGGAGTGTCTGGAAGCCGAGTTTGCCGGATTCCTCGGCGTCAATCACGCCTTGGCCGTCACCAGCGGCACCGGGGCGCTGCATACTGCCCTCGCCGCCCTCGGTGTGGGACCCGGACACGAAGTGATCGTACCCGCCTACCTCTGGGTCTCGGTGGCCGCCGCGGTGGTGAATCTGGGAGCCATCCCGGTGCTGGCGGATATCGATGACACTTTCTGCCTCGATCCGTCCGCCGTTCGCCGCAGCATCACGCCGCGCACGCGCGCAGTCATCATGGTGCACATGAGCGGCGCCCCCGGCGACGTCGAAGCCGTGCGCGCCGTGGCCCGCGAACACGGCGTGTACCTGCTCGAAGACTGCGCACAGTGCGCCGGTGGAAGCATCCATGGCAAGCGCGTAGGCACTTTCGGCGACATGGCCGTCTTCAGCTTCCAGATGAACAAGAACATGACGGCCGGTGAAGGAGGCTGTGTCGTCACCAACGACAGGCAACTCTATCGCCGCGCAGTCGCCTGCCATGATCTGGGGTATGCCCGTGACGACGAAGGCCGGCTGGACACCGGTGACCCGGAGTTGTGCCTGTGGGGACGCGGATACCGCATGGATGAGATCCGGGCCGCCATTTTGCGGGTGCAACTCGAGAAACTCCCGGCAACCATCCGCGCCATGCGCAACAGCAAATACCGCATCCGCCAATCGCTCGCCCCTTTCGAACACGTCCGCTTGCGGCGAATCATCGATCCGGCGGGCGATACAGGCTGCTTCCTTCTCACCACCTATGCGGATGCGGAAACCGCGCAGGCCGTGAAGAACGCCCTGCGCGCCGAGGGAATCGTAACGTTCCCGCAAGGCGTCTCCAACATCCGGATGACGGAGTGGGGACTTCACCTTTACTACAACAACCGCAGCCTGGTGGAACGGAAGGGCCTGGCATTCAGCCTCTCCGAGAATGCAGGGCTGGCTCGCGATTACTCGAAGGGCGCTTGCCCCGTGGCCGACAGCCTGTTTGAGCGCAGCCTCGTGCTCGCCGTGCCGTCATGTCTCACCGCACGGGATGAAGACGACATTATCCGGGCTTTCGAAAAGACGCTCGGATCCTTGCACTGAACCGGGCAAAGGAGGGATGTAATGTTGCACAAAACCGGTTTGACCTTCCTCCTCGCGCTGACGGAACTCATCTGTTCCGCCGCCGGCCAGACTCCTATCTACCTCGATTCCAAACAACCGGTTGAGAAGCGAATCCAGGACCTGCTGGGGCGCATGACACTGCTCGAGAAAGTCGGACAGATGAACATGCCGTGCGTCTATCTCGACCAGCTCGGCAAGGATCCCGTGGCGAAACAGGAAGGATGCCGCCGCTTCACTCTCGGCACGCTGACCGCCGATATCGGACCAGGAGGTGGGTTTTTCACGCTCGCCGACAATGCGCTCCAGGGGAAGGCGCGCGAGCAGGCCATCTATTTCAATGAGCTGCAAAAGCTCGCGCTCGAAAAGACCCGCCTGCGCATCCCGCTGCTGCAAAGCGAGGAGGGCACGCACGGCGTGATGTGCTCGGATAAGACCATCTTCCCTGAGGGGCTCGCCATTGGCAGCACCTGGAGCATGGACCTGGTCCGCAAGATCTATGCGACTGCGGCGCGCGAAGCTCGCTCCGCCGGCATTCACCAGTTGTACACGCTGGTGGTGGAACCTAACCGCGATCCCCGCCTGGGCCGTAACGAAGAGGGCTACAGCGAGGATCCCTACCTTTGTTCGCGCATTGCCGAAGCCATCGTCCGAGGAGCCCAAGGCTACGATGTTTCCGCTAAAGACAAAGTGGCGACCGGCCTTTGCCACTATCCGGGACAAAGCCAGCCCGCCGGCGGGCTCGAGCGCGGCGCAATGCACATCTCCGACCGCATGCTGTGGGAAGTCTTTCTACCGCCCTGGGCCGCGGGGATTCGCGCCGGCGCGCTCGGCGTTATGGCCACTTATCCCGCCATCGACGAGGTTCCCACCCACGCTTCGGCGAAAATTCTCACCCACATTTTGCGCGAGCAACTGGGTTTCCAGGGATTGGTGCTCAGTGAGGGCGGCGGCATCGGGACCCTGGTGTACGAGCGCGTGGCGCCCTCGCAGAAGGAAGCCGGCCAAATGGCGTTGCGCGCGGGTCTGGATGTCGGAATCTCTTACGAATCGGGCTACATGAAATCTCTCATCGAGAGCGTGCAGGAAGGCAAGGCCTCCATGGGCGACATCGACCGCGCCGTGACGCGCACCCTGCGGCAGAAGTTCCAGCTCGGACTGTTCGAACATCCCTACGTCGATCCGGACGAGGCGGCCCGTCTGGCTCACACAAAAGAGAATCAGGACCTGGCGCTCCGTGTGGCCCGCGAAGGCATCGTGTTGCTCAAGAACGATGGGAACCTGCTGCCCCTGAGCAAGAACGTGAAGTCCATCGCCGTGATCGGCCCCAATGCCGACGACCGGCGCAACCAGCTTGGCGACTACGTCCCGAGGCGCATCCTGCAAAATGTGGTGACGGTCCTGGCCGGAGTGCGCGCGAAAGTACCCAATGCCCAAATCAAGTACGTCAAGGGCTGTGACGTATTGGACCCGGAGCCCAATGAGATCGCCTTGGCGAAGCAGGCAGCGAGCCAGGCAGACGTGAGCATCGTGGTGTTGGGCGAACGTCACATGGGCACTCCGCGCGCAACCGATGGGGAAGGCAGTGATGTTGCCAGCCTCGATCTTACCGGCCGGCAGCAGGACCTGCTCGAAGCCGTTGCATCCGCCGGCAAGCCTACCGTGCTCGTGCTGGAGAACGGAAGGCCGCTCTCCATCCGCTGGGCCGCCGAACATCTACCCGCCATTGTGGAAGCCTGGAACTGCGGCGAGCGAGGCGGTGAGGCTGTCGCCGACGTGCTCTTCGGCGATTACAATCCCAGCGGCCGCCTGCCCATCACGGTTCCGCGCCACGCCGGCCAATTGCCGATGTACTACAACTACATGCCTTCGAAATCCCGGCGGCGATATGTGGACTTTCCCATCACGCCGTTGTGGGAATTCGGCTACGGTCTCAGCTACACCAAGTTCGAGTACTCGAACCTCAACATCAGCGCAAAACAAATCGGCATGCGGGGCAGTGTCGAAGTCAGTGCCGACATCGCCAACGCCGGCAGCGTCGCCGGAGAGGAAGTGGTCCAGCTTTACATCAACCAGGAGGTCAGCTCCGTCACGCGCCGCGTGAAGGAGCTGAAAGGATTTCGAAAGTTCGCACTCCCGCCCGGCGCGAAGAAGTCAGTGCGCTTCACCCTCACACCCGAGGAACTGTCCATCTACGATCAGCACATGGTGCGCCGCGTCGAACCCGGCGTCTTCCACGTGATGGTCGGCAGTTCCTCGGAGCAGGTCCGGCTCAAAGGCAGCTTCGAGGTGCGATAAAGTCAACAGATAAATGACGGATGCCGCTACCATCGGGCGGCTCTGGGAGCGGATGGCTACACACTCTCCCGGCGCCCCGTGTATCGTTTGCCCGGACAGGGAACCTTTGTCTTATGCGTCCCTCTCCACGCATGCCCAAACAGTGGAACGGTTCCTCCGGGAGGCCGGATTGGACAGGTCCAGCCGGATCGCAGCCGCAATGCCCGACGGACCCGAAGCAAGCGTGGCCTTCTTGTCCTTCTCTGCCGCGTGCGCCTACGCTCCTCTCAACCCTGCCGAACAGCAGCCCTTCTTCGAAGCAGCCTTCCATCGCCTGGAGCCATCGGCCGTTCTCGTCAGCACGGAGAGCCCAAGCCAGGCGAGAGCAGCCGCCCAATCGCTGCGCATACCTCTGATCGAGATCCATCCGATTCCGTCAGTGCCCGCCGGCCTCTTCGAGATGCGGATTTCCGGACGTTCGGCACCCTCCGATGCCGCGGCGCCCTCTCCCGCCGATCTCGCGCTTCTCTTGCCCACCTCCGGCAGCACCGGCCAGCCGAAGTTCGTCATGCATTCGCACCGCAGCATACTCAACGCCGCCCGCACTCTCGCTCGCTCGTTCCGCCTCAACTCCACGGACCTGTGCTTGAACATATCTCCGCTGTTTCATTCTCTGGGTTTGACCGGAGGGCTCCTGATGTCCGCCGTCAGCGGCGGCGCTGTGATCGCCGCACCCCGCTTTCATCCCGATCTCTTCTACGAGTGGATGGACTTCTTCGAGCCAACCTGGTTCTCCGCCGTTCCTTCGGTTCTTGAATCGTTGCTCGCGGCATCCGGCCGCTACCAGCATGTCCTGGACCGCAGCCGCATCCGCTTTCTGCGCACTGCCGCGGCGCCCATGAACCCGTCTGCCGCCGCCGAATTGGAAAGCTGCTTCCGCGCGCCTCTGATCCACGTCTACGGAATGTCGGAAGCGCCGCCCATCTCCATTCAACCCTTCGAGTGCCGCAAGCGCGGCTCCGTTGGCGTCGCCGCCGGATTGGAGATGGTCATCCGTAACCACGACGGAACTCCGGTTCCCCCAGGTGTGACGGGCGAAATAACAGTTCGCGGCGCGCATGTCGCCGCCGGATACTATCGCGATGAGGATGCCACCCGGCGAGCCTTTCGCGATGGCTGGTTCCACACCGGAGACCGCGGCTATCAGGATTCCGAAGGCCATCTGTTTGTGACCGGACGTTTGCATGACCTCATCAACCGGGGCGGCGAAAAGGTCTCCCCGCAAGAAGTGGAATCGGTCTTTCAATCGCATTGCGCCGTGTTGGATGCAATCGCCTTTCCCGCGCCACATCCAGGGCTCGGGGAAGAGGTGGCGCTCGCCGTCGTCCCCGCTCCCAACTGTTCTGTTTCGCCAGTTCAGTTGCAGCGTTACGCTACGGCGAGGCTGGCGTTCCACAAGATCCCCCGGCGATTCCTTTTCCTCGATCGGATCCCTCTGCTCCCCACAGGCAAGCCCGACCGCCGCCTGCTGCCTCGCCTGTTGGAGCATCTCCCGGCTGCGCCGCCCACCCCGTTCCACGCTCCGCCGCGAACCCCGAACGAGCGCCTGCTTGCGGATGCGTGGGTCAAGGCGCTCGGCTCCGGAAATCCGGGGATCCACGATTCTTTCTTTGACTCTGGAGGAGACTCCCTCGCCACGGTCACTTTCCTGGCAGCCGCCAGCGAGGCGTTTCATCGCGATACCTTGCCGCTGGGTTTTCTCTTCGAGGCGCCCACCATCGCGGAAATGGCAGCCTTGCTGTCGGGCGATGCCCCGTTCGCCCAGCCCGACATTCTGCCTCTTCAGCCGGCAGGCTCCCGCACCCCGCTCTTTCTCATCGGCGCAGGTATTGAATTCCGCCATCTCATCAACCTCCTCGGTCCTGATCAGCCGGTGTTTTCCATCCGGGTTCCCGAGAGCGACGACCTCGCGGCTGATTTCTCAGTGGAACGGGTGGCCGCCCGGTGCGTGCAGGCTCTCCGGTCTTTCCAGCCTCGCGGTCCCTATCAATTGTCAGGCTGGTGTTTCTCCGGGGTGCTGGCCTTCGAAATGGCCCGCCAGTTGACGCGTCGCGGCGAGCAGGTGTCCTTCCTGGGACTCATCGATGCTCGCGGCATCTTCCCGGTCCGCGCTACCGGACTCCGCGCCCGTTGGATTGCCTGCCAGGAGAATTGGATCAAAGTCCGGTATCACATGCGAAAGATGCGCAAACTCCATCTGCGCGACGCCACAGCCTACTTGAGCGCGCGTTCGCAGACCGTCGCCAGGCGTCTCCTTCGAAGGCTTTCCAAATCCCCCGGCAGTTCGCTCCCCGCGCAACTCCGCCGCGATTATCTGACCGCTCTTGCTCTCGATCGCTATCAGCCTGAACCCTACGAGGGAGAGTCGGTGCACTTCTGGGCGAAGGAGGCGCCGCCGAGCCCGTACCGCCAGTTTCCAGGCGAGTGGGCTCCTTACACCCGCGGTCCCCTGACGCTGCACGAAATCCCCGGAACCCACATCACGATGTTCCAGCCCCCGCACGTCGAGGCTCTCGCCCGCGGCTTCCAGCGTCACTTGTCGTGACGGAAGAGCATCAGCCCCGCAGGTCCAGAACCCCGGTGCCGTCGCCGAATTTCTCCACCGGCGCCCCAATATGGTTCAGCATACTCGCGAATAGATTGCATACCGGCGTCTTCGCTTCCACCGCGATATGCCGTCCGCCCCGTAGACCCCCCGCGCCTCCTGCCAGCACGAGCGGCAGATCGAAGTTCGAGTGTGCATTGCCATCGCTGAGCGCGCTTCCATAAAGAATCGCGGAATGATCCAGCAGCGTGCCGTCTCCCTCGGCAACCGACTGGAGCTTGCCAAGAAAGTACCCGAACAACTCCACGTGATACGTGTTGATCTTCGTGATCTTTTCGATGAAGTCGGGATGCCCCCGGTGATGCGTCAGCGGGTGATGCGGATCCGGAACCCCGATCTCCGGATAGGTGCGCACGCTGCCCTCCCGGCCCAGCATCATCGTCGCCACACGTGTGAGGTCCGCCTGAAACGCGATCACCTGGAGGTCGAACATCAGCTTCACATAATCGGTGTACTGAAACGGAATGCCCGAAGGTTTTTCCATCGACGGCGCCGCCTGGTCCTTCTCCACGGCGGTCATGTGCCGTTCCACTTCGCGGATATCCGTCAGATACTGGTCCATCCTCCGGCGGTCCTCGGGACCAAGATCCGTGATCAACCGCTGCGCGTTGTCCCGCGCCAGGTCGAGGACGCTCCTGCGATACAGCGACCGGCGGGCGCGTACTTCCCTCGACAGGCTCGGGTCAAAGCTGCCGAACAGCCGCTCGAACACCGACCTCGGATTCACATCCACCGCCAGCGGCGTATCGGCGTCTCTCCAGGAAAGCGTGTTCGTGTATGCGCAACTCGATCCCGTATCGCAGTTGCCCACCATCCGCGAATCCTCACAACCCAGTTGCAGCGACGGCACGCGCGTCTCCGCCGCCCACTGCTTCGCCGCAACCTGGTCGAACGTCACCCCGGCATGCACATCCGGACCCGCGGTATATTTCGGCGGCGCGCCGGAAAGGAAACTCCCGGTCGCCTTGGCATGACCCCCGCCGCGCGCCTTCGTCGCAGCCAGATTCGCCATGCCGGACAACACCGTGATCTGATTGCGAAACGGCTCCAGGGGTTTGAGGATGCGAGGGAATGCGAAGTCCGCGCCCGCCGCCGGCTTCCAGTCCTTCATCACGATGCCGTTGGGAACATACACCACCGCCGTCCGCCGCGCCTCCCGGACATTCTTCGACGGAGCCCCCATCGCCGGACGCATCGCCTCGAGCAGCGGCAGGCCGATGGCAGATCCCGCCCCTCTCAGCAGGGTGCGGCGTGGAATGTGTTTGCCTGTGACAATGTTCATTTCGAATCGCCTTTCAAATTCCCGGCAATCTGGCTGTTGCCGGCTGCCTGCCTCATCTGGAACGGAAGACTGTCCACCACTTCCAGAACCAGATCCTGAAACCGGTAGTTTCGCGACGGCATCTTCGCGGCAATCGCGTTCACAGTGGGGCGGTCATAACGCTCCAGTCCGCGTCCCAGCGCATAGGTGAGCAGCTTCTCCGTCAACCCTTTCACAAACGCTCCGCGGTCCTGAAGCAGCAGGGCTTTCAACTGTGCGGGAGTCTGAAACGAGCGCCCGTCAGGCAACAAGCCGGAGGAGTCAATCGGGAACTTTCCATCTTCGGTCCGCCACTCGCCGATGGCATTGAAATTCTCCAGCCCGAAGCCCAGCGGATCCATGCGCGAATGGCATGATGCACAGGCCGCATTCTTCCGGTGCTCTTCCATCTGCTGCCGCAGTGTGCCCGTTTGCCCCGCTTTCGTGTCATCCAGAGCCGGAACCGCGGCAGGCGGCGGTGGCGGCGGGGCGTCGAGAATGTTTTCCAAAATCCACTTCCCGCGCAACACCGGCGATGTGCGCGTCGAATACGAGGACACCGTCAGGATGCTCGCCTGCGAGAGAATGCCGCCGCCGCGCGTGGTCCCACTCACGTCCACTTTGCGGAATTCAGGACCCGTCACTCCGGAAACTCCGTAAAACCGCGCCAGGCGCTCATTCAGGAACGTATAATCGGCGTCCAGCAACTCGAGCACGCTGCGATTCTCCCGCACCACGTACTCGAGGAACATCTCCGTCTCGCGCCGCATCGCCTGCCGCAGCCCGTCATCAAACACAGGAAAACGCTGCTGATCGGGCCTCATCACGTCGATGTTCTTGAACTGCAGCCACTGGCCCGCGAAATTCTCCACCAGCGCGTCCGACCTGCCATCGAGCAGCATCCGCCTCACCTGCGCGTGAAGCACTCCCGGCTGCCGCAATCTGCGCGCACCCGCCAGCCGCAACAGTTCGTCATCGGGGGTGCTGCTCCATAGAAAATAAGACAAGCGCGATGCCAGTTCGTAATCACTCACCGGGAGCGAACTGCGCCCGTCCTTCGCGGGATGGTCGCGCTCGATGCGGTATAGGAAATTCGGCGAAACCAGAATCCCTTCCAGCGCCGCCGCAATGCCTTCCTCGAACGTGTCGCCCTGCTTGCGGGCCAGCGTCACCAGGCCCAGGAACCGCTCCACCTCTTTCGCGCCGGCAGGGCGGCGGAACGCGCGTCCGGCGAAACTCGTCACAATCGTGCGCGCGCAGGCATCCGTGTGCTTGCCCGGCGCATGCCCGCACACAAACACCTTGCGCAGGCTTTCCGCCGACGGCGCGGTCGCCTGATGGAACGGACCGCCGACGTCGATCGACTCGAAGCGGTTGTCCACGCGCGTTTCGACGGAGTCCGTCTTGATCTTGGTGCCGTACTTACGCAGCGTTTCAATGTCCTGCCCGGTGAGTTTGCCGCGCGTCGAAATCAGCGCCACGGCAGGCCGTTTGGAAGGCTCCGGTCCGTGATAGCTTGGCGGCAGGCCGTGATAGGTCTTCAGATACGTCGCGGACAGCAGGTGCTCGCCCGCGGTGACCCGCGCGCGGCCTTCCACAATCTGTCCCTCCAGGTCCGTCGCATCGTATTCCCACTCCCGCGCCAGCTTGCCATCAATAAACAGAGCCGGATGCACCGGTTCGGATTGATTCGGGCGGTGCCCGTTCAACACCAGGCGAAAACTATATTCAGCGTCCACGGGGAAGCGATGAATGATGTGCGCCGAATGGAGCGTGCTCAAGCCGGTGAGGTCGTAGTGGAACAGGTCCTTTGGCAGGGAGGAATGTCCGCGGGAATCGTTGATGCGAACCGGAGTCGGATAGTGGATCATCGACGGCTTCAGCCGCTCCGGCCCGAAGATGGCCGTGCGCACCACACGCTCGGACGCATCCACATATTTCTCCAGCAGCGCCGGCGAAAGGTTCAGAGCGTCGCTGATGTTGTCGAAGCCGAAGGCCGAATCGTCGGCGGGGAACGCGTCCGCGGGCCGGATATCAACGGCGAGCAGATCACGAACCGTGTTGTTGTACTCGGCGCGGTTCAGGCGCCGCGCGCTCACGCGGCCGGCGGATGGCTTCACCAGGCGGTCCTGCCGCGCGAACTCGTTTTCCAACGCCCGCGTCGCGGCCGCAACATCCCCCGCCGGCGGCTGTGGAAGGGCAGGCGGAGGCATCTGCCCGGTCTTCAACTTATCGAGCACCTTCTCCCACATGCCGCGATTGGCGTCGAAAGTCCCCTCCCCAAGCTGGGAGGCCAGGTCCAGATCCCCTGCCTTGGACTTGGAATTATGACAACCGGCACAGTTCTTCTGAACAAAGTCCGCAACCCCGCTGTCCGTGGCGGTAGCGGGCGCCGCGAAACAAAATGACGCAATCGCGAATGGAACCCAGTGGCGGAAAGACATGCTCCTCAAATCGGCGAAGCCGGCTTTTCTCCATGGTACTCCGGCTCCGTCCTTTGTGGGCTGCCGCTTACTTTGCCGGTTGCCGTTTGTAGAACGCCTTCCAATCCTCGCCGGCCCGGCCGTTCAAGTCCCATACCACTTCGCCCGCCCGAAGCGTCAACTCGTCCACCAGCATCTGCGTGCCTTCGAAGCGCGCCCCGCGGGAATCGATAAACCCGTAGTGCCCGTGGTCCAGACGCAGAACCGCAACATCCGCTTCAGCGCCCTCGCTGAGGTGTCCGTGCTGCGGGCGCTTGATCTCCGTGGCCGGGTTGATGGTCGACCGCCGGATTACCTCGTACAGCGGGACCCCGTTGTTGAGGATCTTTGACATCACGTTCAACATGTCCTTCATCCCGGCGTTCATGCTGCTCTGATGCAGATCCGTCGAAATCGAATCGGGCCAGAAGCCCTGCGCCAGGACCGGCACGGCGTTCTTCCACGAGAAACTTCCCGCCCCGTGGCCCACGTCAAACTTCACGCCGCGTTTGCGGGCCTCGGAAAGGAACGGCCGGATCTTCCCTTGCGCGTCCAGCAGCGGCGCCGCGGCGTTGTAGAAGTGCGTGGAAATGTCGCCAGGGCGCAGGTGTTTGGTAACCAGATCTTCGTAGGGACGGTCCGGCCGGAATGAGCCGAAGTCCACCATGACGGGAATGTTGGCGAGCGTCGCCGCCTTCACCGCGTTGTCCACAGGCGTCCATTCCGGACCCGCGTAATGCGCGGTCTTCACGCCGACAATGTATTCGGGATACTGGCGCGCCACCCGCGCCGTATCCTCCGGGCTCATGTCGGCCAGGTTTTGCTCCACCTTCGATCGCCCCGCCATGCCGCTGCCCACGATATTGAGCATCGCGTAGACGCGCGTCTTCGAATGCGCGATCACCCGGTCCTTGAACTCAGGAAAGTTGCGCCATCCCGAACTGCCCGCGTCCATCACCGTGGTGACGCCGGTGCGGAACGTGTAACCATCCGGATGGACCGCGCGGAACCCCACGTAGCTTGATGAATCGCCGTGAAGATTGGATGCCAGCGCGGTCGAGAAATAGACATGGACGTGGATGTCCACCAGTCCCGGCGTGACGTAAAGACCGTCGCAGGGGATCACCTTCCTGGCCTGCGCGGGGTTGATCGACGGGGCCACGCGGGCGATCTTACCCCCGCGTATGGCAACGTCCATCCTGCCGTTGATGTTGTTTTTCGGATCGAGGACGTGGCCGCCCTTCAAAAGGAGGTCGTAGGTCGCCTGAGCCCAGAGGGCCGAGCAAAAGAGAAGCGCCAGGAGAATAGTCTGCATCGATGCAATTCTACTCTCAGACCGCCGGGGACAGCCACGTCACTAACGACTCTGCGTCAGAAACTCGGACTTGCTCAGAACACCAGGCGCAAGCCGAATTGCGTGATCCGTGGATCCCGGGCGCTGGTCACCTGCCCGAAAGTCCCAGCCGCCAGCGTGGTTCCTACTCCGCTCCACTGTGTGTGGTTGAAGAGATTGAAGAACTCCGCCCGGAACTGTAGCGCGATGTCCTCGCGCAGATCCGTCCGCTTGCTGAACGACAGGTCCCAATTGTTGATCCCCGGGCCAGTAAGAATGTTCCGGCCCGAGTTGCCGAACGCGCCCAACGCGGGCAGCCCGAACGAACCCGTGCTGAACCACGCCAGTTTCTGCTTCGAGACGGTCACCGGAGAAACGATGTCCGCCCGCTGTCCGCCGCCGCCCGTACCCGCGCGGTCCGGCGAGATTCCAATGCTGAACGGGTTTCCGGCCTGGAAGTTCGTGATCCCCGAAACCTGCCAGCCATGCAGCGCTTTCCGTTGCCATCCCTGCAAGTTGCGCGCGAAAGGCAACTCCCAGATGTAGCTGGCAACCAGCATGTGCCGCCGGTCAAAGTTCGACAGTCCCCGTATCGTCCGGTACGACGAGTAAATGTCGAATGGTGAAACGGCGTCATCAATCGACTTGCTCCACGTATAGGAGCCCTGCACGCTGAATCCACGCGAGAATCGCCGCACCATCGAACTCTGCAGCGAATGGTATGTCGAATTTGCCGTCGTGTTATAAGCGGTAATACCGGCGAATCCGGGGAAAGGACGCAGTGCGTTGGCGCTCACGGCTCCCGTGGCGATCTGCGAACTGGGCATCGGTTGATTCCAGTCCCTGGTGCGGATCAGGTGGTTTCCCTTCGATCCCACATAGCCCACCATCACCACCAGATCTCCGCGAAACTGCCGCTGCACGTCCAGTGACCACTTTTGCATGTACGGCACATCCCACGGCGAGGTCATGGTGACGATCGTGCTCGGGAAGATACGCCTCGTGCCCCCCGCGGGATTCGAAAAGTTGGTGTTGTAGATCGAAATGCTCCGGTTGAACGGATAGTTGTTCCGGGTGCTCGAGATGAACTGCGACCACCGGTCGTGGAACATCCCATAGCCGCCGCGCAGCACCGTGCGATTGTCGCTGGTCAGAACATAGGAGAATCCCACCCTCGGAGCAAATGTGTTGTATCGCGAGTTCGTCGTGGCGTAGCCGTACGGATTGTCTTTGGCGCCCGCCACGATGATCCCGTTGCCGAAGTTCTCCGTTCCAAGCACCACCTCGCCATTCGCAAGAACCTTGGCCGCGTGTGCGCTGTCAAACCGGGTCGGATCGAAATAGGAAACCAGCCCGTCATTGCCGTGCTCCGGTTGGAAGAACTCCCACCGGACGCCCGCGGTTACAGTCATCCGGGAAGACATGCGGTACTGATCCTGGATGTAGAGTCCCGCGTCCGTGAACACCGCCGCGCCGCTGCGGTGGTCGGATGTTTCGGTGTAGGAGTAGGCAGAGCCAGTCAGCAGATCGGCCAGCGCGTCATTGGTCGCCGAAGCATTAAAAGAGAAGGTGCCATTGTTGTTGATCGCGCTGGAATTCTGCCGCTTGCTGTCATGGCTGATCGTGCCCCCGAACTTCACCACGTGTTTGTCGTGAATCCAACTCACGTTGTCCATCACTTCGAACGTATAGTGCGAAATGTTCTGCGGCCAGTTGATGGCGATGCTCGCGTAGCTTTGCGCCATGCTGATCGACGGGATGAATCCCGCTGAATCGGTCGCCGTGTCGAAATAGCGCGGCACCTTGAAATCCGCGGCCCGCAACCGCGACGCCGCCGGCTCCGTCGAGATGGCCATCGAGCCGTGATACCATGCCCCGGTGATCTGGTTCAGCAGCGTGGGCCGTATCGTCCAGTTGAGCGACGTATTGGCCGTGTACATGATGTGCGCCTGCTGTGACGCCGCCACATCCGGCATGGGATTGCTGGCGAAAAGCCCGAACGGGCTGTCCAGACGGGTGCTGTCGATGTTGTAACGCCCGAACCACGTGAGATTGGGCTTGATGTTGTAGTCCAGTCTGCCCAGCGTGGAACGGTATCGCGTGCCGTCCGGCGCCGACGAGGTGAAGTTCAATGCCCCTTGCTGGAAGCCCGGTGTGGGCCGCGCATAGTACGTCTTCAACAGCGCCAGCGCATTGGCGTCGAGCCGTGCGGCCGGAATGCGGTTACCCGCGAAAGGATCGCCCGTCAGCGGGTCCTTGATGATGCGGCCCCCGCTAAAGTCTCCCGCCATTTGGGCATCGGTCGGCACGATGGCCGTCCGCGTTCCCGTGGTCTGAATGATCCGCCGGTATTCGTTCGAGAGGAAAAAGAAAAGCTTGTCTCGTTTGATCGGGCCGCCGAACGTCCAGCCGAAATTGTTGTAACGGTTCTTCGGCTTGGCCGCGGCAAAAAAATTCCGCGCATCCAGATGGTCATTGCGGAAAAATTCGAACACGGTTCCGTGATACGAGTTGGTCCCCGACCGCGTGATGACGTTCACCTGCGCGCCCGAGTTCCTCCCGAATTCCGCCGAATAGGCATTGCGCTCGATGTGCACCTCGGCGATGGCATCCAGGTTCACCATCGTGAGGTTGTTTCCGTTGTACGTGTCCACGTTCCGGCCGCCGTCGAGCAGCCAGTTGTTGGAACTCTGCTGTCCTCCGTTGAACGAGAACGGGACGCTCGTGTTCGATCCGAAACCCGGCTGTTGCGCCTGGTTCGACGCCACGCCCGGTTGCAGCGTGATCAATTGCGTGAAACTCCGCGTGTTCAGCGCCAGTTCCTGTACTTGGGAACCGTAGATGGTCGCGCTGACGCTGGCCGAGGCGGTGTCCACCTGCGCCACTGTCTCATCCACGTGCACTGTTTCGCTGACAGACCCGATTTTCAGGTCGCCATCCACGCGCAAGGATTGACCCGCGCTGATCGCCACATCCGTGTGCACTGTCTTTTGAAAACCGGTCTTTTCAAACTCGATCTTGTAAGTGCCCACGGGGATTTGCAGCAGTTGGTAGTTTCCTTCCGCGTCGCTCCGGGCCTCCCGGGTGAAGCCGGTCGTTTCGCTCGTCACGCGAACGCTTGCGTCGGGAACCGCCGCGCCCGTCTGGTCGCGAACGCTTCCCAGGAACGTCCCGGTGTTGATGGACTGCGCGGAAAGATAGAAAGTGAGAAAACCACAAGTGAGAAGAATACGAATGATGATTTGGTTCATTGCGACTCCTGTTACGAAAGCGGCAATTTGCCGGCCTGGAAGCCTGGCAAATTCAAGTCTATCGTGAATCGATGGCGAGTTGAACCGTGATCAAAGAGCCCTGCGTCTGAATTTGATTTCGCCTCTTCCCGCCGGGCGGCAGCCTACTGGGCATCCACGTTTGCCGCATGCTCGGCGGCGAACTTCGCCCACTTGCCTGCCAGGTTCGGATCCGGCGGAACCCCCGTGCCGCCCCGGTAAACCATGGCCGCGTTTCCTGCCGCCAGCACGTGCCCGCCTTCCGCCGCCTTCACCCACCACTGCCCCGCCTTTGCGAAATCCTGCTCCACGCCCTTCCCAACCGCGTACATCATCCCCACGGCTGCTTCCGCCGGAATGTATCCCAACTCCGCGGCTCGAAGAGTGGACTGAAACGCCAGCGCCGGATCCTTCCGCACCGCCTCGCGCGTTCTGAGATTGTGGCCGAGCAGGCTGGCTCCGCCCTTGCAAAAAAGGTCCACAGCCTCCTCGCCGGGCTTGCCTGACGCGCACACGTCATAATCCTTCAGATACCCGGCGTTCTGCGTGGCGATCTCGTCAAGCCACCGCGGCCAACCGCCCAGCGGAGCCTTGCGCTCCGGCCTTCCCAAATCGCCGCGAAACTCCCGGTCCCGGATCGGAGCCAGCACATTCGAGGCCATGACTCGCAACTCCTCGTCCTTGCTCTCCAGCATCGCCACCAGCGCCTCAAAGACCGGCGGATCCTGACGCACTCCGTTCACCTGAAAGCGCACGGACTGCGCCAGCCCATCGACGGCGCTCGCCGTATCCCTCGCATCCACCGCTTTCTCAGGGTGCATCGCCATGCCGATCAGCGCATGCTGGGCCGCTGCCGAGCGCCAATTGCCGTACATCGCCAGCGCGCGAAACGCCGCCGCGCGCACTTGCGGTGAAGGGTCCATGGTCTTCGCGCCCAGTGCCTCCACGGTTGCCTCGTCGAAGATCGCCCGCGCGCAGGTCCGGGCTGCCGCCGCGCGAACCTTCTCGTCCGGGGAATTCAGCAGCTTTCGCACCACGGCGCCCGCGGGAGCGCCTCCCACCAGCGCCAGGTCCGCGAAATAGCCCGCGGCCGGCACAGCCCCCTTCGCGCGCGCGAGGAGCTGCTGTTCCGCCGGGGAAGGCGGGATGGTCTTGTTGCGAAGCCGCGTGGCCCATGCAATGGCGTCATCGTTGCTCACCGGATGATAGGTTCGCGCCCCCAGATCATCAAACTCGCGATAGATCACGTGATAGCCCTTGGCCTTTACGCGGCTGTACGTATCGCGAACCGTGGTCAGGTGATGCGCCAGATCCCTGCGCCCGAGCACCATGTAGAACTCCGGCGCAACGTTCACAAAGTCGAAAGACTCGTGGAGTTCGGAGGGCATCCTCCACCAGCCCCAGCTATAGCTGATCGCGGCCGTCACCAGATCCGGATGCAGCATCGTAAACTCCCCCGAGATCTTGCCACCCTCGCCCTTGCCGTACATGTAAATCCGCCGCGGATTCACGGGGTATGTCTTCTTGGCCCACGCAATCAGCTTCTCGATCGGCTCGTGGTCCGCCGCGCCGAACTTTCGCCCCTGCGGATGACCTGCCAGCAGAACATACCCATCACTCAACCCCAATCGCCTCAGCGCTTCCCTCACCGGCAGGATCTCGTCACCGGTCGGGTGATCATGCTCCGGAAAGCACAGAAACAACCCCACCTGCCGGGAAGGATCACTTGTCCCCGCGGGCGCGACCCCCTTCGGCGCCTCCACCACATAACGGATGACGGTTTTCCCCCTCTCATCCTTCAGTTCATTCTCTTCTGTCACCGGCATCCACGCGGTCAACGCCGCGGCGCATACCACCACCAGTGCCATACATCGAAAACAGGGTCCAGATTTCATAAGGCGTGTTTACGTTGACTATACACCACCTCCTATCTCCTGCCTCCTGCTCCCTGGCCTGTGACTTCTCTTCGCGCGTTTCAAGTCACAGGTTATTCAATCCGGCGCAGCCGGAGGCAGGGCTGTCTCCTGTCTCCTGTCTCCTGTCTCCTGTATCCTGTCTCCATTGCTCTATGACCACGCAGAACTGTCGCGCACTTTTTCTACTGATCTGTGCTCTCGCCCTGCATGCTCCCGCCTTCGCCGAAAACAAAACTGCGCCCGGCGAACTTGTCGTCGACCCTCCCACACTCATCAACCTCGGCTTTGAATGGTTGATTCAAGGCGACGACAATCGCAACGCCAGGGTGGAAGTCTCCTACCGTAAGGCAGGCGAACGTGTATGGAAACAGGGTCTGCCCCTCCTGCGCCTCCAGGGGGAGCAGATCTACCTGGGACAGAGCCTCTTTCAGGTTGTCACCCCGAATATGTTTGCCGGCAGCATCCTCGATCTGGACCCCGATACCCAATACGAAGCCCGCTTCGTCCTCTCCGATCCGGATGGCCTCCTCGCGAGCGGCGCGAATAGCATGACCAGGACCGTCACCGCCAAAACCCGCCCCGAACCGAAGCCCTACGCCGGAGGCAGGGTGTTCCACGTCTACCACCCGGACTACAAGGGGCCCAAACAAGAGCCCGCCTTTGACGCCGTCATGTGCGCTTACAACTACTATTGCGGCGGCGGAGACACCGTCACCGCGGGCCGTCCTCGCGTCAAACCGGGCGACACGATCCTCGTCCACGCAGGCGTCTACAAATACCACCCCGAATACTACGGCAGCGTGATGAAGTTCCCCGCTATCCTGAATGACCACTCCGTAAATGCCACCACGCCCTTCGAAGGCACTTACTATCTCACCGCCAGCGGCACGCCGGAAAAACCCATCGTCATCAAAGCCGCCGGCGACGGCGAAGTTATCTTCGACGGCAACGGCAACTTCAACCTGTTTAACGTCAAGGCGGCGAACTACAACTACTTCGAAGGAATCACCATCCGCAATACCGATATTGCGATTTGGGCCGGAACGCAATTCATCGCCGGTTCCAAAGGACTCACTGTCAAACACTGCCGCTTCGAGAACGTCAACTTAGGAGTATTTACTAACTATTCCGGCTCGAATAACTTCTACATCGCCGACAATTACTTCTACGGCCGCGATGATCCCAATCATCTGATCGGCTGGAACGGGGCCTTGTGGGCTCCCTTCAACGGCGTCGACGGCCAGAAATTCCCTCCGGTGATGGCATCCTACACCGCGGTCAGGCTCTACGGGCCCGGCCATGTCGTCGCCTATAACTACATCGCTAATTTCCACGATGGCATCGACATCGAAACCTACGGAAATCCGGATGGCTCCCATGCCATCGACGGGCCGTTCTATCCCCCCAGGGACAAATGGGACCGCCGGCCCGTCTCCATCGATTTCTACAACAACTACATGACCAACTTCCACGACAACGCGATCGAGTCTGACGGATCCATGCACAACGTCCGAGTGATGCGCAACATGATGGTAAACTCCGCTTCCCATCCCTTCTGCAATCAGCCTGTTCTTGGAGGCCCCATCTATTGGATCCGGAACATCGTCTACCACGCCCCGAGCGGATCCACCAGGCTGCACATCGGCTCGGCTGGCGTGGTCTTTTATAACAACACCATCCTCACCGAGACCTCTGCCGTCTCCGCCGGCAATGTCCACTGGCGGAATAACCTGATCCTCGGAGAAAACTCCGCGCCCGCCATCTTCGCCGTCAACACCACCACCAACTACAGTTCCTCCGATTACAACGGCTTCCGCCCCAACCCCGGCGCCGAAGTTGCATTCCAGTGGAACTCGCCCCCATGGAACGTCGCCGCCGATTATAGCGGTCTGCATCGTGCAGGCCCCTCTCGGGGAAGACCGCCATCCAAACCTGTCTTCGAAATGCGCCGGTTCGCTTCGCTGGCCGATTACAGCAAAGCCACCCGGCAGGACCAACACAGCATCACTCTGGACTACGACATCTTTGTCAACGTCCCGCGCCTCGACGCGAAGGATTCCTCCAAGCTCCAGAAGTTGTACAAAGCCGAAGATCTCGATTTCCGGCTCAAACCAGGCTCCGCCGCGGTCGACCGCGGAGTCATGCTCCCCAATATCACCGATGGTTTTTCCGGCGAGGCGCCCGATTTGGGCGCTTTGGAAGTGGGCCACTCCCCGCCTCACTACGGCCCGCGCCGGTAAATCCGCCAACGGAAACCCGGTCAGGGACCCGAGATCTGGTTTACAATCCTTCCAGGTGAGGACCCAACTCATGAACCATCCCACTCTGAGCCGCCGGCGCTTGGTCGGTAGCGTATTGGCCGCTTCGGCGGCGAACTACTCACAGGCGCTCGGCGCCAACAATCGTCTGCGCGTCGCCAATATCGGCTGCGGACGGCGCGGGTTGCTGAAGGAACTGATCCAACTCAAGGACAACGCCAATATCGAAATTGCCGCCGTGTGTGACACCTGGCGCCAGAAGCGCGAGAAGGCCGCCGCCGACGTCAAGGAATTCACCGGCAGCGATCCGTTCCAGACCGCGCATTTCGCCGAAGTGCTGGCGCGCAAAGACATCGATGCCGTCGTCATCGGCACGCCGGACCATCTGCACTGCGCCATGCTCATCGAGGCTATCAAGGCCGGCAAAGATGTCTACGTCGAAAAGCCGCTGGCCATGAACATGCGCGAACTCATCCGCGCCTACGACGCCGTGAAGCACTCGGATCGTATCGTGCAGATGGGCACCCAGATGCGCAGCTATCCCAACTCGGTGGGCGCAAAAAAAGCGATCGCCGCCGGGGAACTGGGCAAGATCCTCAAAGTCGAGCAGGTCCGCAACGGCTACAGCCCCTACTGGATGAGCTATGGCGGAAGCGCATTCCAGGGCCAGAAACCCGAGGAAGCCGACGTGGATTGGAAGGCCTTCCTCGGCGACCGCAAAGCACGGCCCTTCGATCCCGCGCAGTATCAGGGCTGGTACGGCTTCCGCGAGTTTTCGCGCGGCCCCCACACCAACCTCATGGTCCACTTCATCGATATGGTGCACTACGCCACCAGCACCGGCCCGCCCAACCGCGTCGTGGCGCTGGGAGGGATCTACCGCTGGAAGAACGAGTTCACCAACCCCGATTCCGTCGAGGTCGCGCTCGAATATCCCGAGGGCTTCCTGGTCCGTTACTGCACGGTCTTCGGCACCGGGGCAGGGAACTACGCTAAATGGTTTGGCACACGCGGCACGCTTGACGCCAAGAACCTCTCACCGACGCAGAAGTGGGTGGTGTCGGGCCAGGGCTCCGGAGAACCCGACCGCGTCACGGGAGAAGTGGAAATCGTACCCGTCGACACCGTGCCCCACATGCAGAATTTCCTCGACTGCGTCCGCACCCGGCAACAACCCATCGCGCCCATCGAAGCCGGTTACGCCCACGCGGTGGCCGTCATCATGGCCGACGAGGCGCTCACCACGGGACGGCGGATGGTGTACGATCCCGCCAAGCGCGAAGTTCATCCTGGCTGAGACGCTGCTTGCGCGCTATGAATGCGCCAGGAAGGCCCGGCCCCCCGGCCCAACAACGTTTCCGATCCTGGCAAAGGAGCGCCCATCAGCCAAGCCCCGCGATAAGCGGTAGAATGATGCAACAAACCACTTCCCCCGACGCCCTCCGCACGTAAGCGGAGTGAATGGAGGATCAGCATGCGCACGTGGGTTTACAACCCCCAGACCGGCGGGAAGAGTATCCCGCTCGATGTCAAACTTCGTACCGAGCGCCGGATTCTTGATTACGCTGCCAAGCACTACCCCGGCCAGTTCACGCGAATCGATGTCCGCTTTCGCGGCGCTCTCTGCTATATCGACGCCTATACCGAACCCGGCCTGCCTCCCGGGACTGCCCCTCCTGCCGGCGAAACGTATGAACACTGGATCGAGCGGCTCCGGAACACCCCCACACATCTTTGCCGGATTCGATACTTCGGGAACGAAGACCGTTGAAGCTTCGCCTGGTATACCTACGCCCACGAAAAATACGAGCCCAGCTTCTTGGTCACCGGCGAAGATCACGGCACGCCCGAGGAAGCCTTCGCGACATCAGCCCTGTTCTTCTGACGTTCCCGGCGATTCTTTACATGTAGAGCGAAACTGGCGGAGGGTGAGGGATTCGAACCCCCGAGCGAGTCACCCCGCTAACGGTTTTCAAGACCGCCGCCTTCAACCACTCGGCCAACCCTCCGTGGTTCCACCCTAGCGAATATCGCCTCCCGTTTGCAAGAATCGGAGGTCCCCCTCCCAATCCCGCCGCTAAAGATATACAATCCCCGTATGCTTCCGAAAAGCAGTTTTCCGAGAAGAAGTTTTCTGGCCCTCGCCGTCTCCTCACCTGCCTGGGCGGCGGCGAAGATCGACGTCCCCACACGCAGCGTCCAGGTGGCGCAGGCGTTCAAGTCCCCGGGTCCGAAACCGAACGGGCTACAGGCCACCGCCGACGGGCTGTGGATTCTCGACCAGGGCGACAATCGCGCCTACCTGGTCGACTACAAATCCGGAAAAACCCTGCGCGCCTTCGACACCGACTCGAAAGCCGGCAGCGGCATCACCTTCGATGGAGAGGCGCTGTGGCTCGCCTCCACTTACAGTCGCGAGATTATCCACTGTGACGCCAAAACCGGAAAAACCATCGCCAAGTTCGCCAGCCCCGGCTCCGGAGTCGTCGCCTGGGGCGAAGGACGCCACAGTCCCCTCGCTCCCCCGCCGAAGCCCGCCCCCGCTGGTTCGGCCCCCAAGAAAGCCGCCGGGCACCGCCAGGCCACCGGAGCCCACGGCCTCGAATGGCGCGACGGTAAGCTCTGGATCTCCAATCCCCCTTCCCAGACCATCTACCGCATGGACCCCAAGGCGTGGAAGATCGAATTCCAATTCCCCACCGCCGGCGACCGCCCGCACGGCATCGCCTGGGAAGGCCAATATCTCTGGTGCACGGATTCCAATCTCAACGCCTTCTTCAAGCACGATACAAAAACGGGAAAAATCCTCGAGCGCATCCAACTCACCGATAACGACCCGCTCCCCCATGGAATGACCATCCACAACGGCTACATGTGGTATTGCGATGACGTCGGCGTGGTCTGCAAGTTCAAGCTCCGCTAGCGCCCCCCTTGACATCGCCCGCATAAGGGCACAGCATTGAGCCATGCCGGTAGTATCGCAGCACCAACGGCAGGATCCCGACACCCGCAGGGTCGTCTTTCTGGAAATACTTTCCGCGTCTGTCATCTTCGTGATCGTCGCTCTGGTTCTGGTGATGATCTTCCTTTACAAGCCTGCCTGAGTGATGATAGACGTGGAAGCCTGATGAACCTGCTCCACCGCGCTCTTGACAAGCCGCGGACGCTTGCTCTGCGGCACTGGCTCTTTCAGATTCACCTTTGGGTAGGAATCTTCGTTGGGCTGTACGCCATCGCCATCGGCGTCAGCGGCGCTATCCTTGTTTTCCGCGAGGAGATTGTCGAATCCTCTCTCCACCAATGGCGTAGCATCACCGCTCCTCCAGGCGCGCCCCAGGCCTCTCCCGATGAAATCGTCGCGGCGGTCCGCAAGGCCAGCGGCTACCAGGGCACGCTCACCCTCGAGTTTCCCCAGCATCCGGACCGCGCCATCGAGGCCACCTTCTTTACCCGCAACTTCATGCACTATGTCTTTGTCGATCCCTACCGCGCCCAGGTGCTGGCGGAGGTGATCCCCGGCGGCGCGGCCCTGCGATGGCTCGATACCCTGCACAGCAATTTCTTCCTCAAGCGTCCCGGACGCGTCATCAACGGCATTGGCGGATTGTTGCTGGTCCTGCTGGCGCTCACCGGCATCTGCATCTGGTGGCCGGGCCGCAAGCTCTGGCGGCGCCGCTTGATCATCGACTTCCGCGGGCGCTTCAAGCGCCTCAATTGGGATATCCACAACACCTTCGGTTTCTGGGGGCTCACAGGCGTCGTCATCGTCAGTTTCACCGGAGCCTTCTTCACCTGGCCGCAGATCTACCGCGCCGCAGTGGACCGCTACTTCCCGCTCAGTAAATCCGCGGCTCCCCCGCGCGTCGAACGCCAACCGGATGCCTCCCGCGCCCCTCTCGCCGCTCTGCTCGCCGCGGCCAATCAGGCTGCCCCCGAGGGCCCCGCCTGGCGGATCAACATTCCCGGCTCGCCCAATGATCCGGTACGCGTGCTCAAGCGCGGCGATGGCGACCCTCCCTACCGCACCGCCACCACCATCACCCTCAATCCCTACACCTCCCGCGTACTGAGCGTCGATCGCTACGCGGACCACACTGCCGGCGACAAAATCTTCGCCTGGATCGGGCCGCTTCACACCGGTAACTTCGGTGGTCTCGCTGTGAAAATCCTCTACGCCCTGATCGGCCTATTCTTCCCCGCGCTCTTCATCACAGGGTTCATCATGTGGTGGGATCGCGTGGTGATGCGCCGCTGGCGCGCCGCCCACCCTGCTCCCCGGAAGCAGGAGGCCGCGGTGCAGGTCTGAGCGCGGCTACCAGTTCCAGCGCCTCCTCGCGGCTGTGGATGCGCCCCTCGAGTTGCGCGTCCTCCACCGCGCGCAGCAGATCCTTGAACAGCGGCCCCGGCGCATACCCCGCCGCAATCAGATCATCCCCCGTCAACAGGCGTGGCGGGCGTAGCACCTCCTCCGGCATGTTCTCCCAAGCCTGCCTGGCAAATTCGTAGCTCTCCAGGTTGCGGTGGCTCGAGAGGCAATCGAGCCGGTGCAGCGCCAAATGCTCCTCGAAATGCGGCATTCGCAGAAAACGCTTCAGTGTGCTCTGCTTCATGCGCTTCACATGACTGAACCGCATGTGGTGCTCCACCAGCCCGCACACCCGCTCCACCTGATCTCCGGAACATTTCAACCTCTCCAGAATCCGCCGCGCCATCACTACCCCCACCTCCACATGCCCGTCAAACCGGATCCTCTCCGCCACCCGAAACGTGGGCGGCTTGCCCACGTCATGCAGCAGGACCCCGAATGCCAGCGTCGGCGTCGCCTTCCCCATCAACTCGAGCATCAGCATCACGTGCACCCACACGTCGCCTTCCGGATGATACTCCGGCGGTTGCGCCACACCCTGAAAGGCCTTCACCTCGGGCAGCAGCTTCTCGAGCAACCCGCATCCGTCAAGCAGTTCCAAGCCCCGCCTGGCGCCGCCTTCGGTCAGGATCCGGATCAACTCCTCCCGCACCCGCTCCCGCGACACCGTATCCAACAGCGCGCCCAGACGCTGCATGGCCGCGTAGGTTTCGGGCTCAATGGCGAATCCGAACCGCGCCGCGAACCGCGCCGCCCTCAGAATTCGCAAGTGATCCTCGCCAAAGCGCTCCTCCGCATTGCCGATGGCGCGAACCACTCCCCGGCGCAGGTCCTCCCGCCCGCCCGTGAAGTCCAGCACCTCGCCACGGAACGGATCAAGAAATAACGAGTTGATGGTGAAATCCCGGCGCAGCGCATCCTGCCGCGGGTCCGTCTCAAACGTCACCACATCCGGATGGCGGCCGTCGGAATAGCTGTGGTCGGAGCGAAACGTCGCCACCTCGACACAGTTGCCCGCTTCCTTCACCAGCACGACGCCGAAATGAGCCCCCACCTTCTCAGAGTGCGGGAATAGTACCAATACCTGTTCAGGCCTCGCGCTCGTTGCGATATCATAGTCCTTCGGCGGAATGCCCAGCACCTCGTCCCGCACACAGCCGCCGACAAACCAGGCTCTGTAACCGTGCTGGCGGAGCGTTTCCACAACCCCCGCTGCAAATGCGCGCTTGGAACGCGAGGCTGTGGATTCACTCATAGTGTTATAGGTAACATAGTCGTGTTGGATCTACCCTACCCCAATGTCTTCTGAAATGGGGCGCCCCGCCAATCCGGCATCGCCCTCCTCAACCACCACCAAAGTCGTCATCGCCACTACGGTCGCCCTCAGTTTCATCAGCTTCTGGCGCGGCGCGGCGATTGTCCTCGGCGATCTTGCTTCCACCATGTTTTATGTCGGCGGCATCGCCGAACAGGCCATCGGCAAGTCTGCCCCCTGGTTCGTCCTCGGTGTCATGCTGTTCAGCTTCGCTGTCCGCTCCGTGTACATGGAAAGTTGCAGCATGTTCGTCCGCGGCGGCGTCTATGTCGTTGTCCGGGACAGCATCGGACCCACCATGGCGAAACTCTCCGTTTCCGCCCTTGTCGTGGACTATATCCTCACCGGTCCCATCAGCGCTGTCAGCGCGGGCCAATATCTGGGACACCTGCTGAATGAAATCAGCGAAATGCTTCATCAGGACATGCGCATCGACCCCGCGCTGTTCTCCGTCTTCTTTGCCGCCGCGGTTACCGCCTACTTCTGGTGGATGAACATCAAGGGCATCCACGAATCGAGCGGCCAGGCGCTGCGCATCCTGCAGATCACCACCGTCATGGTGGCGGCGCTGCTGGTCTGGTGCCCCCTTACCCTGCTCCTGCGGGGTAACTGGCAACTGCCTCCGGCTCCCACCTTCCACAATCTCCAGTTCGGCGAGGGCGCGCTCGGCTGGCTGAAGGGCACAATGTGGGAGCGCATCGCCTTCGTCGGCATCATCGTCGCTTTCGGCCATTCCCTGTTGGCCTTGAGCGGCTTTGAAACGCTCGCCCAGGTCTATCGCGAAATCGCCTACCCGAAACTGCGCAACCTGAAAATTACCGCCAACCTTGTCTGCGGCTACGCCGTCGTCAGCACGGGACTCATCTCCCTGTTCGCCGTGATGATCATCCCGGACAATGTCCGCCCCAGCTACTACGACAACCTCATCGGCGGACTCGCGATGAGCCTCGCCGGCCCGCCGCTGCTCAAACTCGGCTTCCATATCTTCGTCGTCATCGTGGGTATCCTCATCCTGTCCGGCGGTGTCAATACCTCCATCATCGGAGCCAACGGCGTCCTCAACCGCGTCGCCGAGGATGGCGTCCTGCTCGACCTCTTCCGCAAGCCGCATCACCGCTTCGGCACCACCTACCGCATCATCAACCTCATCACAATTCTCCAACTCGTCACCATCCTCGCCAGCCGCGGCAACCTCATTCTCCTCGGCGAGGCCTACGCCTTCGGCGTGGTCTGGAGTTTCTTCCTCAAGGGAATGGGTGTCCTCGCCCTCCGCTTCCAGCGCCACGACCAGGAATACAAGACCCCCTTCAACCTCCTCATCGCCGGCCGCGAAATTCCCCTCGGCTTGATCGCCACGGTCGTCGCGCTCTTCCTCGTCGCCATCGCTAACCTCTTCACCAAGCAGATCGCCACCTACGCCGGCCTCTCGCTCACCACCCTGCTCTTCGTCGTCTTCCTCATCTCCGAACGGATCAACCACCTCAGGATGAAGGAAAAGACCCTCGAGGAGTTCAACCTCGATCACCAGGAGCAGGTGGACAAAGACGTCCTCCACGCGCGTCCCGGCTGCGTCCTGGTCGCCGTACGCGACTTCCACCGCATGGATCACCTCAAGAAGGTGCTCCAGAAAACCAACCTCCGCCGCTACGACATCGTCGTCATGACCGTCCGCCAACTCTCCACCGGAGCCGGCGAGTACGGACTCCGCGACGAGCAACTCTTCAGCGACTACGAAAAACAGCTCTTCACCCGCGTCGTCGAACTCGCCGAAAAGGAGGGCAAACCCGTCGAACTCCTGGTTGTCCCCGGCGTGGACCCCTTCGATGCCATGGTCCAGACAGCCAGCAAACTACAGGCCTCCCGCCTCGTCACCGGCGTTTCCGCCCGCATGACCAGTGAGGAACTCGCCCGCCGCATCGGTCTCGCCTGGGAGAAACTTCCCGAACCCCGCCACGCCTTGTCCCTCGAAGTCATCAGCCCTGACCGCCCCTCTTCCTACGTGAACCTCGGCCCCCACCCCCCGCGCCTCTGGCCCGAGGACCTCGACCGCCTCCACGAAATCTGGCTCAGCCTTACCGGGGAAGACGAGATCGGCTCCAAACTCCATCACCGCGACGTCGTCGGAGTCGCCCTCCGCCGCCTGGAACGCGACTTGACGGGTCCCGGCCGCCGCCAGGCTCTGCTCGATATTCAGAACGAGATGGGCAAGCAGTAGCGCGCATTTCTGTCTCGTCAAGTGCCCCAGCGGAAAAATCGTGCATCTCCCCCGCCCATGCGCTATACTCGATAGTTCGTGCCTCCACGCCAGTGCGTAGGTGCGCCCGTGGACAGGTGGCCGAGTGGTTAATGGCAGCAGACTGTAAATCTGCCGCTCCTTGCGAGCTACGGAGGTTCGAATCCTCCCCTGTCCACCAGTTGGTTTTGCGTTAGTATTAGGTTTACGGGCCGATGTAGCTCAGTTGGTAGAGCGCGTCCTTGGTAAGGACGAGGTCACCAGTTCAATCCTGGTCATCGGCTCCAGCGAAAATCCCGCCATCCGTTTTCAGGAAACAATCCGACCGGAGAGCGAACATGTTCGGAAGGCGATAAGCCGCAGGAAGACTTGATATGGCCAAAGAGAAATTCGACCGTAGTAAGCCGCACGTAAACATCGGCACGATCGGGCACATCGATCACGGCAAAACGACGTTGACGGCCGCGATCACCAGGGTGCTGGCAAAGCACAACCCGAAGGTGAAGTTCCGGAGCTTCGATTCCATCGACAACGCGCCGGAAGAAAAGGCCCGCGGAATCACGATCGCGGTGGCGCATGTGGAGTATGAGACTCCCAACCGCCACTATGCGCACGTCGACTGCCCCGGCCACGCCGACTACATCAAGAACATGATCACCGGCGCGGCGCAGATGGACGGAGCGATTCTCGTGGTGGCAGCCACCGACGGCCCGATGCCGCAGACGCGCGAACACATTCTGCTCGCCCGCCAGGTGGGTGTGCCCTACATCGTGGTGGCGCTGAACAAGGTCGACATGGTGGACGATCCGGAACTGCTGGACCTGGTGGAACTGGAAGTGCGCGAGTTGCTGTCGAAGTACGATTTTCCGGGCGATGACGTGCCGGTGGTCCGGGTGTCGGCGCT
>WBZR01000785.1_pt1 | contig 46507 bp, 35 predicted proteins | sample 5204231 | NCBI WGS metagenome assembly WBZR01 (sample SAMN12412403, study PRJNA552823) | activated sludge metagenome | isolation source: activated sludge from anammox sidestream of wastewater treatment plant... | place: USA: Virginia | collected 2017-08 | reverse complement strand
ATGCGCATTCGTCCACGACCAGAACCAATCTCGCAAACGGGCACAAGGCGCCAGAGCGAGAGGCGGATACGCTGCTCACGCGACGATCCCGGACCAGACCCACGCCGGGTTCATGGCCCGTGTGCATTTTCGGGCCGGAAAAGGGATCTCGCAATGACGGGGTTCTGATGTGTCCGGACATCCTTGGGGAACATCCGGACACCTCGTCATTGCGAGGAGGGCAGAAAATGTCGGTTCCACGCCTGCGGCGTTTGAACCGACCTACGCTGCGCTTGCAATGCTGCACCCGTTCAGCGCGTCGACGACGCCGTCGGTGATTCCGGGCTGGCGTTGGGCAACAACTTCATCGTCTCGTCGTTGAAGTGCAACGGCTCGGAGGTGAACTTCTGGATGTAGGCGGCACGCGCGGTTTCGCGGAACTCCGAGCGCACCTTCTGGATGATCTCGTCCTTGACCTCGTCATAGCTGCGCGGACGCTTGGGCGTGACATGTTCGAGACGAATGATGTGATAGCCGAAGGAGGTCATCACCGGCGGGGTGAGCTCGCCCACCTCGTGCAGCGAGAACGCCGCATCGGTGAAGTCGGGATCGTAGTCGCCACCATCGCGGACATCGCGCACCCAGCCATTGAGCTCCTTGGCGCTGTCCTCGCTGTATTCCTTGAACACCTTGTCGAAGTCCGCGCCGGAAGCGAGGAGATCGTGCACCTTGGTCGCGAGCGCGTAGGCTTCGGCCTCGCTGTGATCGTCCTTGCGGATCAGGATGTGGCGCACGTCGCGCGATTCGGGCACGGCGTAACCATCCTTGTTGGCGGTGTAGCGCTCCTTGGCGAGAATCTCGAAGTCCGGCTCCTCAAGCGAACGCATGTAGCTTTCGGCCTGGCGTCGCGCCAGCAGATCAAGCGTGACGGCCTCGATCTCGGCCTGCACCAGAGGATCCTTGTCGAGACCAGCAGCACGCGCCTCATCGACCAGTTGCCGGGTGACGAGCAGGTTATCGATCAGGCGTGCCACGCTCTGGCCGTCACTGAAAAATCCGCGCCGCTTCTGCTCGCCCAAGGTGGAACGCAGCTTGGCACGCAGGTCACCGACGGTGATGCTGTGACCCCCGCGCTCGGCGACGATGGCGGAATCGGGCACTTCGATCGTTGCAAGCGGCTTCGCCGATGATGCGGCCGATGGATTGAGCGACTGGGCGGAAACCAGAGTACAGGCAATGACAAGGACGCAGGCAATGCCGACCGATAGAGCGGATTTCATGTAGAAGTCTCGAGGTAAATTATGCGTGAAGCGCAGTCGACGGAGCACCGTCGCGCGGCGCCCCGTCACGATGCAGCAAGTTGATCAGTTCCCGATCAAGGCACCTGCACCGCACCACACATTGCCAGGGCAATAGCTGTTTGGAATCGTCTGTCCAGGTGTCGTGTACATGTCCTGCGTCGCAACATTCATGTACATGGTCTGACCGGCTGGCGTCAAGCAGCGGGCTGAATCAATCGATGGATCCGCGCCTCTGACCGATTGGCCGGAAGAATCATAGATCGTTCGACATACGGGCGAGAGGTATGGATCGTTACTACCCGTCAGGACTCTGGGTCGGAAGTCTCCTGGGCACGGACTGATCGTGATGATGATCGGGTGCATCTGGACGCTGCCGACCGCCTCTTGCGTATTCATCCCGAACTTGCCGGTGTTTGATACATTTGGCAATGGCATGCTGAACGTCAAGGCAAGATAGCGTTGCTGCGCCATCAGACCGGGAAGGACCGGCGTGGCATTGGGGCCAAGCTGCCCCGTATAGGCACCAAGGACTCGGGTTGTTTGCTCCGTGAAGGTCTTCTCAACCCGTGTAAACCCTCTGTTTTCCGCCTTATAGGCGTCGAAGTGGGCTTTTTCTGCCGTCGTAAGCGAGTCGTAGTAGGTCTGACACGAATTGATCACGGGGGCACTGATCCTGGTCAGCGTCACCTGCTGGGTCTGGTCCGTAACCGCCGCAATCCTCGTCGCGCCGGACAGCGTCGTGGGCGTGGAGTAGCAACGCAGCGTGAAGTCGTAGGTGACAGCGGTGTTGATCTGGGGCAGACCGGAAAGCACGGCATCGAGCGAGAAGCCGCTGGTCGGATTGTTGGCCGGCCATTCCTTGCTCCAGCCAGCGACCGCGGGACCGACGCCAGCCGAAACGTCCGCACTCAGCCCGTAACACACGTCAGCGCCCGTGCTGGTCCAGGTCAACTTGGAGCCGGTGGCCGTCACCGCGCTGGGCCCCGAGAGGTTGACAGTGGGTGCGTCGGGTGCGGTTCCACTACCCGTTCCGACGTTCGAGCATTCGCCTGCGGGAGCGCCCTCGACACCCTTCTTGCAGGCCACGATCACATTCCCGCTGGCACCATCCAACTGCGCCGTACCTTGCAGTGGAATGGCGGCCTTGCCGTTGACAGCAGCCTGTCCGGCGACAGCGGTGACATTGTCGAGCACGACATACTTCTGGGTTTGGGCCATGACGTGTGGGCTGGCGGTGATCGCGGCTGCGACGGTCAGGGCAAGGGCTGGGCATGACTTCATGTCGAATTCTCCAAAAGGGTGCGACCGCAGGTGGCAACACGGAAAACCGTCTGCTGTTGGTACAAGCGCACGCAAGACAACCGTCAACGAATAGGCTTGCAGACAGGCTCGCGGTCAAGGCGCGAGGTTAGCAGGTTTACAGGGGTTGGACAGCGTCCGCAGGTAGACAGTTCCTGAATTCGTCAGTGTTTTCCCGCACCTGATCAGTCCATGTCTCGGACGAATCTGACCGCTTTGTCGTCAAAATTCCTGTTGCATCAGGGCTCACACAACACAGGCCTTCTGCAGGATGGGGCTTGCTTCACTGTCTTTCACGAAAAAGCCCCGGCCGAGCAAGCTCGACTCCGCGGTGCACGCTATTGGCGACGTGGGTCATGGGGCCAGCCAGGTTCCCGCAAGAATACATCAATCTGCTCATCCGTACCCTCACCCCAACCCCTCTCCCGACGGGAGAGGGACTCAAGTCGAGGGCGTGGGATCGCCCTTGTTGCTGCGGGTGATGATCGGATCGCTCGTTGCACGCACAAAAAGCAATGGGGCCTTGCGGCCCCATTGCGGTGTTGCAGATTTCGCGATTTCCCGACGCGGATGTCGCTGCGCCGGAATCAGGCTGGCATCAGGGATGCGCACCCGGGTAGATATCACGAACGACGCGGTGACGGTGAATGATGTTGTAGTAGGCCGACACACCTTCCGCAGCCGCGTGGTTGGTGTACTTGGCAGCCCAGAAACCGATCACCGGCAGACCGTCGATGGTCATGGCGGCATAGTTGGTGCCGTTGACAACCAAGGCGGCCGAGGCCATGTGTTGGGTCTCGAAGCCGATGCGGGCCCAACCTTCGTTGAAGCCATCTTCCAGCGCAACGGCGTAACCACCACCCATCGCACCTTCCGGAGCCGCGAGCACGGTTTTCGGCGTGGTGTCTTCGGTGTAGAACGTCAGCACGTTGGCTTCCTGACGGAAGGCCAGCACCATCGGCTCATCCGGCGGCGGCAGCGGCGACACGTCGAGCACGCCCGGGGGTGTGTCCGGTTCAAGCTCTTCGCGATCCCAGTAGCTGATCTCGAAGTTTTCCGGCAGCGAACCCATGAAATTGTTGTCGCCAACCGCGTTCAAGCTGCCCGAACCCTGAGACTTCGTGAACGGATCAACCAGGCCGTGGCTCGAACCCGCCGGCGAGCGGTAGGTGTGGAGCTGCTTGGTCGGGAAGGTGACAACCCAGTCGGTGACCGCATCGGCCGGACCGCCGACGGCATATTCGTTGGCCACATAGCGAGCCGACAGAACGGCCGAAACCGCCTGCGGAGCACTCGTCGTCGGGAACGCCAGATCAGACGGGTTGCCCGAGGCATCGAACACGCGCGCGAAGGCGTAGTATACGCCGCCAGCCACGGCATTGGCCGCCTGATGCAGCGAAGGCAGCACGGTACCCGGAGCGTAGTGCAGATTCTTGTCGGTCGGCAGCGGCGCAGATGCCGCACCAATCGTGTAGAAACCATTGACCGCCTCGGCGTTGTAGCTGAACGAGGTGCCTTCAGCAACGTTGACGATGTAGGCAGAGCCAAAGATGCCACCCACGCCACCCACTTCGTGGAACTTGAGCGTCGCACCATCCCACCAGCCGGAACCCGGCGGATAGACGTCGTGCAAACCCTTGCCAGTGTTCGGCTGGTCGACCTGACCACCACTCTCGTTCAGCCAGGTGCCCGGGGCCGAGCTGGTCCACTGGTTGGCGAAATAGGCGCAATCCTTCGGCTTCCAGGTGCCGCCGTACATGCCGTGCAGGGCATTGGCGTACGCAGGACCACCCAAGTCACCCATCTCGATCACTTCGATGTGACCCTGGCGCTTGCGGCTGACGTTCTTGGCCTTCGAGTCGGCATCGGTGCTGCGACCCAGCTTGTCAGGCTTCCAGTTGGCAAACTCGTAATCGCGGAACTGGGTGAATTCCGTCATCACCTTGTTCGGCGCGATGCAGGACTTGTCATCGGTCGAGATGCCCGGCTTGCCGGCATTGTCCCAGATGGCAGCGGACCACACGTCGAACGGCGACATGTACAGGTTGAAGTCGAGGACTTCCTTCGAGTTCAAGGACTCCAGGAAGCGCACCTTGACGGCCTTGCCGACGTCAGAGGTGTTCACGACCGTGAACAGCGTGGTGTTGCCGCCGTTGACGGTGTAGTACGGGTACAGGAGGACCTGGCCGATGCCGTCCGCATTCAGATTGACGGCCTGCGCCACGCCCGCCAAGCCGGCAACACCGGCAACGCCGGCGATGATGGCTGTGGTCAGCGAATTCTTTTTCATCACAACACTCCTAAGAGTCTCAAATCACAGGGCTTTTTTTCTGCGCACACCCAAGTCGACCTGCATGGTTAACCACCGCCATGCGTTCCGCCAAGGTGCAGCGGGCGTGAGTATACGCACAGCACCCCACTGCATGCAACAACCGCACAGCCCATATCGACGGTTGCCACGTGAAAAGATGTCACACGCACCGGACCGGTTCCGGACGCGGCCCGGTCAGTTGACGCTCTGGCCTGGCAGGAAGTACCACTGGCCATCGCTCAGGAGCCAACGCTCGTTCACGACGTCGAACCCGGTGAGCTTGCCGACGCCAGGCTGGCCGCTGCGCAGGGTGTAGGTGACCTTCACATGCGCCTCGCAGACCTCGGGCTCGCCACACTCGACCGCCTCCACATTGGCCCCGGTCCAGACGATGTTGACGCCTAGCAGGCCCCTGACATAGTCGGCACGCGGGGTCGTGGCCCGCGTGCCGGGGGTCAGCATTTCGTAGGCCGTGCCATAGTCCTTGTTGATCAGTGCATCCCAGCGCGCCTTGGCGCGGCGCGTCACGACGGCATCGGCGGCTTCGCCCGTGGTCGCAGCCGCAGCAGCGACCGGAGACGACGCTTCCGGCCTGGTCGGGGCGGTCGCGGCACAGGCCGCAAGGCCGCAGATGACGATGGCAAGCGCGGGCAATCGAAGGTTCATCATGGAGTCCTCTGGTCAATCCTTGAAAGCGGGGGTCGAGCCACCATCGAGATGCTGGTTCGGCAGGGTGCCCCGGGCCCGCAGCGGTTCGAGCGCGCGGAACTGGCGGGAATAGTCGTCGGTGAGGCGGCGCGCGTCGTCGCCATTGCGGATCACCACGGGGGTGATCAGGACCAGGAGTTCCTGGCGCTGGCTCTGGTAGTTCTTGCCGCCGAACAGGCCGCCAATGAAGGGAATGCGGTGCAGTCCCGGCGCACCACTCGAAGATTTGGTGTCGGTCTGCTTGATCAGGCCGCCAAGCAGCACGGTCTGGCCCGACTGGACAGCGACCTCGGTCTTGATCTTGCGCTGGTCGACCGGCACGTTGCCCGCCACCGCATCATCGGCGGCGCCCGGCGTGCTGTCCTGTTGGTCGATCTCCATGAACACCAGACCGCCCGGATTGACCCGCGGCGTGACCGACAAGGTGATGCCGGTGTCACGGAACTGCACATAGGTCTGGCTCTGGCCGACCCCGATGCCGGTGTTGATGAAGCTGCTGCTGACCGGGATCTGGGTGCCGACATTGATCGTTGCGACCTTGTTGTTGAGCGTCACCACCGAGGGCATCGACAGCACGTGCACGGTGGAAACCGAATCCAGGGTATTGATGAGCGCGGCGACATTGTGGGCGATGAAGGTCCAGCCCAGGCTGCCCGAGGCGATGCTGCCACCCAGGCCTTTCCAGCCATCGGCGGCAGCGGCGAGGTCGGCAATCTCGGAGCCGGGTCCACCCTGAGCGCCGATCGCGTTCTGGAAGTACCACTGCACGCCATAGCGCAATTGGTCGTTGAGCGTGACCTGCAGGATCTTGGCCTCGATGTGCACCTGCAGCGGGATGGTGTCGAGGCGCTCGATCACGCGTCGGATCGACTCCCATTGCGAGGAGGTCGCCAGCACCAGGATGGAGTTGCTTTCCTCCACCGCCGAGACTCGGATTTCCTCGGTCGCCCCGAGCGCGATGCCACCGGTTGCATCGACCACCGGGCCGCCATCACCGTGGGCCGCGATGAACTGCGCGCCGTCGTTGCCGCCACGGTTGTTGCGTGGCGTGTTCTGGCGCAGGCTGCTGCGCTGCGGGTTCTGCGCATTGCGCTGGCCGGGCGCGCTGACGCTGCCGTCGGCGCCGACGCTGCGCACCTCGACCGATTCCAGTCCCGGCGCGACGCTGCCGCCGGACGTGTTGCGACTGACCGGTGCCGGGCTGCCGAAGACGTCGGCCAGGGTCGAAGCCAGGTCGATCGCCTTGACGTTCTTGACCTCGTACACGTAGAGGCGCTGTCCGGCCTGGCTGCCACCGAGGTCGAAGCGCTCGATCCATTCCTGGATCCGGGTGAGGTACTTCGGCTGCGGGGTGATGACGAGCACGGCATTGATGCCTTCCAGCGGCAGGAAACGGAACATGCCGGACATCGGCGTGTTGCTGCCCTCGCCGAACAGCTTTTCCAGTTCGCCGACGGTCTTGGTGGCCTCGGTCTGGGTCAGGTTGAACACCCCGACGGACATTCCTTCGAGCCAGTCGACATCGAACACGGAAACGGTGTGGAGGTAATTTTCCAGCTCGGCGCGCGAGCCGGCGAGCACCAGCATGTTGCGCGCCGGATCGACGTTGACCACGGCCTCGGGCTTGGCATAGGGCTTGAGCAGCTTTTCCATCTCCAGTGCCGAGATGTACTGCAACGGCACCGCCCGCACCTCGTAGCCGCGCATGTTCTGCAGCGGGCCGATGCGCGGGGTGAGATTGCCGGGCAGAGCCTGCTGCACCGGCAGGATGGTGTAGCGTCCGTCCTGCCAGACCATCGTCACGTTGTTCCAGCGCAGCAGCATTTCGAGGATCGACAGGGCCTGATCGGCGCGCAGCGGCTTGGCGGTCGAAAAGGTCACGTTGCCTTGCACGCCCGGCGCGATCACGTAGTTCTGCTGCAGGAAGTCGCCGAGGATGGCCTTGACCACGGCGTGCAGCGACTCACCCTCGAAATTGAAGGACACCTCGCCGGTCGGTCCGGGTCCGGGCGGAACCTGCTGCGCGGCACCGGCGTTGATGAAGGTTCCCGTGCCGACCCGGGTGAGCTCGGGCTTCGCCTCGGCATCGGAGGCAGCCGCGTCCGCGGCAGTTGCGGAGTTCGTCGCATCGTCCTGCGGGGCAGCCCGCCGCGCCTCCTCGCCGTAGGAATCGAAGGGCTGGAAGACCGGACGCTGCTGCTGCGCTGCGCAACCGGCCAGCAACACGAGCAGCGCAACCATGGCGATCAGCGCAGCGAAGCTGCTTCGGCGCGGAAGGCCGGGGCGCAACGCGGCGCGGGCACGGGACGAAACGGATTTGATCGAATTCACCTGGTCGGATCCTACTGTCTGTTGTTGCGCTCGGCTTCTTCACGCATCTGCCGGCGCCGCTCTTCGATGCGCCGGCGAATCATCTCGGCCCGCGCCTCGGGCGTCAGCGGCTCGGGCTTGGCTGTCGCCTCCGCCGACTGGTCTGCGGCCACATCGGTCGCGCCCGGCTGCACCAATGCCGTGTTCTGACTGGCCTCGGCCACCGGCTGGGCCACCTGGACGGGCGCCGTCGGCGCCTGACCACCGGCACCATCGAACACCCTCAGGTCGATCGTTGCGGTGCCCGTGCCCCCGACAAAGACCGCCTTGCGCGGCTCCAGTTCCTGCAGGCGCCAGCCAGATTGGTCACCCTCCAGCGCGCCGCCGACCTTCACCGTCTGGGTGCTGCCGCTGCGGTTGTCGGTGATGATCGCAATACGCAGTTCCGGCGTCAGGATCACGCTGGTCAGGACGACATCCAGCGGCGCGACATCGGCGGGCGCATCCGTCGCCTCGCCACCGCCGGCCGCATCTTCGACCGGCAAGGGCTTGCGATCGGGATTGAACAGCGGCCGTTCACCGATTTCCGCATAGGCATCGACCTGCTGCAGCGGGCTGTGGGCCTGCGACAGGTCGAGCGCCGGCAATGCGGGCACGCGCGAGGGATCATCCGGGTGCAGGCGATAGCGGCCACCCAGTCCGGCCAGGCCCGCGACCGCGAAGATCAGCGCCCACACCACCGTCACGGCCATCAGCAGGGCCGGCAAGCGCTGCGCGGAGGTGAGCTGGAGGCCGCTCACGACTTGCCTCCGGGACTGCGCCGCAGGTAGCCGTAGAGGTCAAACGCCTGATCGAGATAGCCGGCGGAGGCTTTGTCGCGTTGCCCTGGACGCGTGGGGCTGGCGCCACGCCGGCTGGTGATGGTGAGGTCGGTGACGAACAGTTGCGGGCTGCCACTCTCCAGCCCGTGCAGCAGGGTGCCGAAGTACTCCATCTCGCACAGCATGCGCACCTTGATCGTGACCTTTTCGAACGGCTCGTTCTCGCTCTTGTCGCCGCGCCCCTTCTGCGGTCCGCGGAACGGAGTGCGACTGACCAGCTTGCAGCTCTCGCCGGCCTGGAGCAGGTCGATCTGCTCCTGCAAGCGCTGGATCAGGGCCGAGGCCGCGAGGTCGAAATTGGCCTCGATCAGGAAGCCGGGATTCTCGGCTTCGAATGCCCGCACCTTGGCGAGCTCGTCGCGGATCGCGTCGCGCTGCTGGGCGATGGCGCGGAAGCGTGCTTCCTCGTCGCGCAGGTCGATCATCTGCTGGCGCGATTCGAACAGGGGGGCGACGAACCACCAGTGCACGCCCACGAGGTAGGCCAGCAGCAGCGCGATCAGCAACAGGATCACCGCCAGCGGGCGGCCATGCCTAGCGTCCGGAAGCAGGCGCATCGCCATCCTCCGTTTCCGCGCCGAAGCGTGCGGCGACATTGAAACGATCCTTGCCCGAACGTGCGTCCGGCTGGATCGGGCCGCTCAACGCGGCGCCACGGAAGTTGACGCTGTCCTGCAGGAGTTTCACCAATTGCGGCGCCTGCGAACTCTGGCCGGCCAGGGACAGTTCGCCGCGCGCCGCGCTCAGGCGCTCCAGGAAGGTGTCGTCGGGCAACAGCCGGGTCAGCTCGTCGAGCATCAGCAGCATCGAGGGCTGGTTGGCCTTTTCCACCGCGAGGAAGTTGGCTCCGGCCGCCGCGGCATCGAGTTCGTCGCGCAGCCGGGTGACGGCACGGGCCTCGCCACGGCGCACCTCGACCTCGGCCTGCAGGCGTTGCAGCGCGTCAGCGCGGTTGTCGATCATCCGGGTCATGCCCAGCCAGAGGAAGAACAGCACCAGTGTCGCCAGCGCCACCATCAGCAGCGCAAAGGTGTGGTTGCGCCGCGCCCGTTGCTCGGGCGGGAGAAAGTTGAATCCGCTGCGTCCGCCACCGGCATCGGCGACATCGACCGCACCCAGGGTGGAGGCCAGGCCGTCGATCGCGGCAAGCTCGCGCGCCATCGTCTCGCGCGTGACCAGGGCCAACTGCACCGGCACCTGGCGGGCATCGGCCGGATGCGCGAGCACGCGGCTGTCGTGATGCACCTGATCGGCCCGAAACGGGGTCTGCCGGTCGAGTTCGAAACCCAGCACGCTCGACAGGTTATCCAGCGCCGCCACTGGCAGGTGCAGAGTGCGGCGCAAGACCACGCCGGGCGACACCAGCAGGACGCGCCGGCTCTCGCGGCTGTCTTCGTCGAGCAATTCGTTCAACGCCGCCGGCAGCGCCTCGGGTGGCTCCAGCGTCAGCCGCCCCAGTTCGATCGCGTCCTTTTCGCGCACGGCCGCAACCACCAGTGCGCCATCCTCGCGGTGCAGCAGGATCGACTGGTCGGAAACGCGGAAACGCTGGCGCCAGCGCAACGGCAGGCAGGCACGCAGCTCGCCGCCCCACCACGCCAGGAAGCGCGGGATCGGGCTTTGCGTGTAGCGCGCGGCGAGGCGGCTCAGCGGCTGGGCTAGTTGGTCGAGGATCGAAGGCATGAAGTTGTCAGAGGGAATCGCCGTCCTGCCAGCGCAGAACGGTGTACGCCATGCCGGAGACTCCAGCGCCGCCGAGCCGGATCGTGGCATCCACCTGCGTCCAGGCTCCATTCGGGAGTGTGGCGCGGGACTCGATACTATACGTGCCAGTGCCGCCTTGCGCCATCAGTTGCGTGCCATCGGGCAGCATCGGAGGTGGCGCGCCGCTGGCCGGATCCCAGGCATGGCGGGCGTCGATGATCTGTTGCGCCAGTTCCGGGGTCATGCCGGGGATCGTCAGCAGGATTTCGATCGGCGCGAACGCGAGGTTGGGCCGGGCCTGGCCGCCGTAGACCGTGACCGTGCGTTCGATCCGCTGGTACAGCGCCGGGGTCATGCCGAGCACCTGCTGCAATTCGGACACCATGTCGAAGGGTGCATTCTTCGGCCCCCACGTGTAACCCGCCGCTTCGTACTCGGCGTCTTCGGCACCATTGGGAGAAACGAGATCATCGGGGTCGCGCCAGTCCTGGATGGCCGCGGCCAGAGCCTCGGCGGCATCGGCTTCGACGCCGGCGGACGTGAACAGTTCCGTAAGCATCAACTGGTCGGCGGTATTGAGGTCGATCAGGCCCGACTCGTCGGTGATCCTGACCTCGATCTGGGCATCATCGAAGGCAAACGCATAGCCACGCCCATCGGGAATCCAGCGCATCTGCGGATCGGGCACGGAGAGGAAGTAGCTGGCCTGGTTGATCCCGGCCTCGGCGGCGTAGCGCGCCACGGTGGCGTCGTAGAGGTGCCGCGCCTGCATGCCCTCGGTGCGCGCGATCAGGGCGAAGGCGCCGAGCAGGATGGTCAGCAGCGCCATCAGCCAGATCACCACAACGAAGGCCACGCCGCGCTGGCGGCACGGCCGCGGTGCGCACGCGCGAGCCATCAGCGCAGCTCCAGCGCGTCCGATGCGCCCGGGCGCATCGGACGGCGCATCGCGAACATGCTCGGCGTGCTGCTGCCGGCGAGCACCGGAATTTCGAGATCCGGCCAGACTCGACCGGGCTCGTCGAACACCACCACCAGGCGCACCATCAACGGCAACTGCTGGACGTCCTCCCAGGTCTTCGACCAGTCGCCCAGCTCGCCGTTTTCATCCAGCCCGCGATACTCGAACCAGGCCTCGGACAGGCCGCGCATCAGCAGCACGGGCTCGCGCGGATTGTTGGCCTTGGGGTTGTCGGGGTCGTAGCCGTTCAACTGGGCGTGATCGAACAACAGCTCGTCGCCGGCGATGGTGATCCACTGCACGTGCGGCCCGCCGTGGGCCAGATGCCCGGGCAGCGGCGCGACGAAGCGCAACTCGTTGGCGTCGGCCTCGAACACGTGGTTCTCGCCGGTATCCTCGAAGCGCTCGAACGGGATCGCCATGGCATGACCGAGCTCGCGCCGCAGGAACTCCTGCACGGTGCGCACCTGGTTGGTGCGGGTGATGGTGCGTTCGCCGCTGTGGGTGATCCGCACCGCCGTGCGCAAGCTGGCGAAGGCCATCGCCATCAGCAGCGCCAGCAAGGTGATCGCGATCAGCACCTCCAGCAAGGTGAAGCCGGACTGGCGCGGCGCAGGGATCGGGGCTTGCCGTTTCATGGCACCGCTTCCGGGGTCAGGGCGCGCAGGGTGGCAAAATGCGCCTCGTGCAGCCGGCTGCCGCGCTCCCAGCTCACCACCAGGTCGAGCCGGTACAAATTGACCGGCGCCAGCGCCGGGTCCAGCGGCGAATCGCTCTGGACCTCGTATGGCGTCACATCGAGTTGCCAGGCGTAGCGCTCGCCGAAACGCCCGGAATCTCCGCCCTCCTTGAGACGCTCGCCAACGCCGGCGGTGTCGAGCAGGGACTGGGCATACAACGATGCCTCGGTGAATTCGGCGGCATCACGGGCCTGGCGCATCGCACTGGTGGCGATCTGCATCGCCGCGGCCAGGCCGATCGCGAGCAGGGAAAACGCCACCACGACCTCGATCAGGGTGAAGCCCGATTGCCGGCGACGTGTCGCGGGGCGATGGCAGGACATCATCATGTCTCAGCGATCCTTGGGCTCGATCAGGACGACTTCACCGGTGAGCCAGTTGATCTCGATGCGCCAGACCACCTCGTCCAGCGACAGCTCGACATTGCCGCCGGTGGATGCGCCATCGGGAAAGAAGCGGATCCGGCCGATGCCTTCATCCTCCATTTCCGAGCGCGCGGTTTCGAGCTTCATCTCCATCCGCCTGGGCAGCTCGGCCCAGCGTTTGCCCGGCGCCCGGTAGCGACGGCCATCGACATCGATGGCCAGCGCCTGCGACTCGCGTTTCACGATCGCCTGACCGCGGGTGTAGCGCAATGCCGCAACCAGATCGCGGCTGGCGGCCTTGACCCGCGCTCCGGCCAGACCATCGCCGACGGTCACCGCGACCAGGGTCATCGCCAGCGCGATCAGCGCGACAACGGCCAGGATCTCGACGAGGGTGAAGCCGCGTGCGGGGCGCATCGACAGGTCCTTTCCGGCAGCCGGCGCGAGCGCCACGCGCCATCACTCGCTGGTGATGTCCGCGTCCACGCCGGTGCCGCCGGGCTTCTTGTCGGCACCATAGCTGGTGATCACGAAGCTGCGCCCGGTCTGGCTGTACTCGAACGGCGAGTTCCAGGGATCCTTCAGCTCGCCTTCCTTCGAATACGGGCCGAGCCAGCCCTTCGAGTTGCCGGGACTGGTGATGAGGTCTTCGAGTCGCTGCGGCAATTGCCCGACATCGTTCTCGAATTCCGAAATCTTGCCGCTCAGGGCCGCGATCTGGCTCTGTGCCATCTTGACCTTGGCCCGGTCCTGGCCACCGAACACCTGGTTGGCGACCATGCCGGCGATCAAGGCGATCAGGGCCACCACGATCAGGATTTCGATCAGGCTGAAGCCGAACTGGCTGCGGACAAGCGGTCGGGAGTGTGCATTCATCGTCATCGTTTCCATTCCATTCGTGGGTCAGCCCACCGCATTGGTGAGACTGAAGATCGGGATCAGGATGGCCATCATGATCAGCGCCACCACGATCGCCATGAACACTGTCACCGCCGGCACCAGCGCCGCAAGCAGGCGGTCGACGGTGTTCTTCACCTCGACATCGAAGGTGTCGGCGACCTTGGTCAGCATCGAGGCCAGTTCGCCCGACTCCTCGCCCACCGCGATCATCTGCAGCGCCAAGCGCGGAAACAGCTTGCTGCGCCCGAGCGCCTGCGACAAGCCGCCGCCGGTCTTGACCTCGCCGGTGGCCACCTCGACCGCATCGGAGAGTGCCAGATTGCCCATCACGTTGCGCGCGATCGACAGCGCGGTGAGCAATGGAACACCGTTGTGGACCAAAGTTCCCAAGGTGCGCGTCAGACGCGCGGTTTCAAGGCGCGCAACGAGACCGCCGACCAGTCCCCGGCGCAGCAGCCAGGCATCGAAACCGCGCCGTCGCGCCACATCGCGCAGGTACTGGCGCAGCCACATCAGGCCGCCGATCGCGAGCGCCAGCAGCAGCCACCAGTAGCCACTCACCAACCCGCCCAGCGCCATCACCACGCGGGTCAGGAGCGGCATTTCCACGTCCATGTCCTCGAACAGCGGCAAAAATTGCGGCACGACGTAGCCGAGCAGCAGCAGCAGCGCACCGAACACCATCAGCACGAGGATGCTGGGATAAATCAGGGCATTGATGACCGACTCGCGCAGCGCCTTGCTGCGTTCAAGGTAGTCGGCCAGCCGGCGCAGGGTGTCATCGAGCGAGCCGCCGACTTCACCGGCGCGCACCATGTTGACGTAGAGCCGGGAGAACACGTTCTCCTGCTGCTCCATCGCCTGCGACAGCGGCGTACCGCCCCGCACCGCATCGCGGATGCGTTCGATCACGCGCCGTGCCTCGGGCGATTCGGGCAGGTCGAGGAGAATCTGCAAGCCACGATCCAGCGGCTGACCGGCACCGAGCAGTGTCGCCAGTTGCTGGGTGAATTGCAGCACCTGGGTGGCATTCATCGGCGCGCGCCGGAACATCGTGGCCAACCCGCCACCATCCGCCTCGCCGGCCGGACGTGCATCCAAGGGCAGGTTGCCCGCATCCTGCAGGCGCGCCACCACTTCCTCGGCGCTGGCAGCCTCCATCACCCCGTCGATCGGATCGCCGGCGGAACTGAGGGCTTTATAACGGAATTGGGCCATGAGAGCGAAGATTGGGAATTCGGGATTGGGGATTCGTAAAAAGCGGGGGATCGCGTGAATTAAGGGTGACGGGTTGGAATCAGACTATTCAAGGGATTGGGGTGGGTTCGGAACCGTACAGACAAGGCGCACCCTGCTCTTCCGAATCTCCAATCCCGAATCTCCAATTTCGGCTCCAATCCAATCCCGAATTCCCAATCTCAGCCTTCCTGCGTCACCCGCATGACTTCCTCGATCGTGGTGATGCCCTGCATCGCCTTGACCAGACCGTCTTCGTACATCGTGCGCATGCCGAGCTTGCGCGCTTCTTCTTCGACCAGGCCCATGTCGGCGTGCTGCATCACGAGGCGACGGATCGGCTCGGACACGACGAGGAACTCCATGATCGTGGTGCGTCCGAGATAACCGGTCGGAGTGAGCGCGGAGGGTATCGGCCGGTACAGATGGATCGTGCCTTCCGGCTGGAAGCGACGCAGGCCGAATTCCTTGATCACCTCGGGTGTCGCCTCATAGCGCTCGGCATGGGTCGGCTCGATCCGGCGCACCAGGCGTTGGGCCAGGATGCCATTGACGGTGGAGGTCAGAAGATAATCCTCCACCCCCATGTCGAGCATGCGGGTGATGCCGCCGGCAGCGTTGTTGGTGTGCAGGGTGGACAGCACCAGGTGGCCGGTGAGGGCGGACTGGATCGCGATGCGCGCGGTTTCCAGATCGCGCATTTCGCCGATCATGATGATGTCCGGATCCTGTCGCACGATCGAGCGCAGGGCATGGGCAAAGTCCAGGCCGATCTGCGGTTTGGCCTGAATCTGGTTGACCCCTTCGAGCTGGTATTCGATCGGGTCCTCGACCGTGATGATCTTGACGTCGGGCGTGTTGAGCTGGGACAGCGCGGTGTAGAGCGTGGTGGTTTTGCCCGAGCCGGTCGGACCGGTCACCAGCAGGATGCCGTGCGGCAGTTCCAGCACCTTGAGGAAGTCGGCGAGGAATTCGTCGGTGAAGCCGAGTTTCTTGAAGTCGAAGACGATGGATTCACGATCCAGAATACGCATCACCACCGATTCACCGTGCGCGGTCGGCACGGTCGAGACACGCAGGTCCAGCTCCTTGCCCTGCACCCGGATCATGATGCGGCCATCCTGCGGCAGGCGACGCTCGGCGATGTTGAGCTTGGCCATGATCTTGATGCGCGAGATCACCGCTGCGGTGAGGTTGGCTGGTGGCGATTCGGCTTCTTCCAGCACGCCATCGATGCGGTAGCGCACCTTGAGCCGGTTCTCGAAGGGTTCGATGTGGATGTCGGAGGTGCGCTGTTCGACCGCGCGCTGGATGATGAGGTTGACCAGGCGGATGACCGGCGCTTCCGAAGCCAGGTCACGCAGGTGCTCGACATCGTCCTCGTCGTGGGTTTCCGCACCCTCGCCCAGGTCCTCGACGATGGTGCCCATGGCCGAACGCCCGGAACCGAAATAACGCTCGATCAGGTCATCGATTTCCGAACGCAGGCCGACCTTCACCCGCACCTCGCGCCCGGATGCCATGCGCACCGCATCGGCGGGGTAGTCATCGGCCGGGTCGGCCACGATCAGATCGACATGATCCTCGCCCTCGCCAATCGGGCAGACGTGCTGTTGCTTGAGAAAGCGCACCGAGAGCTGCACGTTCGGCGGCTCCTCGGGGAACTCCTTGGCGGTCAACAGCGGCAGGCCGAAGACCTCGGCGCTGGCTTCGGCCAGGTCGCGCTCGGATACCAGACCGATGCGCGTCATCAGGTTGACGAGGCTGCTGCCGCCGGACTCCTCGTGCAGCCGCCGGGCGCGGACGAAATCGGTTTCCTTGAGCCGACCACGTGTCAGCAATTGCTGGCAGATGCGGTCCTCGCGCTCGTCCAGTACCAGTTCCGCGGGCTCGACCTGCTGGCTGGCTTCGGGTTGTGCGTTCATCGATCGGGTCCGTTGTGCTTGACGTCTGTCGTTTCCATCCCGGCTCCGGCCAGGCCCTGCCAGTCCACCAGTCCTTCAAGGAAGCGCCGGTTGAGCAGGATCCACAACACGATCGGCACCACCGGCGGCAGGATGAGGTAGCCGAACTGGCGCAGCAGGCCGACCAGGTCGGCACTCAGGCCCGCCGCATCGTAACGCTGTGCGATGAACTCGCCGGCGGCGGCGCCGGCCTGCGCCGCAAGCGGGCCGTAGCCATCCTCGGCCAGGGCTGCGGCCACGGCATTGCCGGCTCCATCGCGAATGCTGTAGAGCACCTCGCAGGTGACCCCGAAGATGCACGCAAGCGTGAGAATCACCAGTCCAATGCCCCACTGCAGGAAGGTGTGCTTCCAGTCCAGCGGGCTGGCCGCGGCGAGACCAAAGAACAAGGGCATGCTCCAGGCATAAATCAGGACGTTGACAGTCTGCTCCTCGACCAGCAGCTTGCCACTGGGCAGGCCCGACACGTTGGCAATCTCGACCACATAGGAATACAGCAGGTTGGCGTACTGCTGCCCGGCCTCGTGCAGCAAGCCGGGCATGAGCATGTCGATCAAGGCATGCGCGGCGCGCACCACCGGCCAGGCGACGACCGAGCCCAGCGCGAACCAGAGCGCGAACATCAGCGGCAACCAGAGCATCGCCGCAAGCAGGTACTGGCGCAGGGGCGAGATCTGCATCAGGCCACCCACGCGCGGGCATTGCGGAACATCCGCAGCCAGGGACTGGCCTCGCCCCAGTCATCCGGGTGCCAGGACATCTGCACGCTGCGGATCACCCGCTCCGGGTGCGGCATCATCAGGGTTGCACGCCCGTCGCGGCTGCTCAGTCCGGCAATTGCACCACTCGAACCGTTGGGGTTGAACGGGTAGGTCGGATCGCGGGCGCCATCGGGCCCGACATAGCGCAGCGCGACCACGGCCTGCTGTGCATGCGCGGGATTGCGGAACTCGGCCCGACCCTCGCCATGGGCCACCACCACCGGGATGCGCGAGCCTTCCATGCCGCGCAGGAAGATCGAGGGCGAAGCGTCCACCTCCAGCATCGACAGGCGCGCCTCGAAACGCCCCGAGGCATTGTGTCGGAAACGCGGCCAGTGCTCGGCGCCGGGAATCAATTCATGCAACTGGCTGAGCATCTGGCAGCCATTGCAGACCCCGAGGGCAAAGCGGTCGGGGCGTGCGAAGAAGGCCTCGAACTGTGCCCGCAGCGCGGGGCGTTCCAGGATCGAAAGTGCCCAGCCACGTCCGGCGCCGAGCACATCGCCATAGCTGAAGCCGCCACCGGCGACGAGTCCGTGGAAGCCTTCGAGCCGTGCGCGACCCTCGATCAGGTCGCTCATGTGCACATCGACGGCCTCGAAACCGGCGCGATGGAAGGCCATTGCCATCTCGACCTGGCCATTGATGCCCTGCTCGCGCAGGATCGCCACGCGCGGTCTGGCGCCGCGTCCGATGAAGCGCGCTGCGGGATCGTCCTCGGGATCGAAGACCAGCGCCGGGCTCAGCGGCGCTGCGCCGAAGTCGCGCTGCATCGCGCGTTCCGCATCGGCGCCCTGCGGCGTGTCGCGCAACGCCTGCATCGCGTGGGTGACCTGCCACCAGGCGTCGAACAGCTCCTGCCAGCCCCACTCGGCCAGCATCTTCGACCCGGACAGCACGCGCACGCGCGGCGCCGTGAGCGGGCGCCCGATGCGTTGCGCGCAGTGGGTCAGGCCATGATGATCGACGAGGTCGGCGAATTCCGCACGGTCGGCCGCGGGCACCTGCAGCAGCATGCCCAATTCCTCGCAGAACAAGGTGCTGAACGGATTGTCGCCCCAGCGCTCCAGTTGCAGTTCGAGGCCGCAATGCGAGGCAAATGCCATCTCGCACAGGGTCGCAAACGCGCCACCATCGCTGCGGTCGTGGCAGGCGAGCAGGATGCCGGCTTCGCGCGCGTCACGCACGAGCTCGAACAGGCCGCGCAGCAAGGCCGGATCGTCGAGATCGGGCGGCTCGCCGCCCAGGGCCTCATGCACCTGGGCCAGGATCGAGCCACCCAGGCGGCGTTTGCCGCCACCCAGTCCGATCAGCCAGAGCTCGGTTTCGACATCCTTTTCCAGCACCGGCGTCAGCGCCGCACGGGCATCGGCGACGCGCGCGAAGGCCGATACCACGAGCGACACCGGCGACACGCAATGACGGGAATCGGGAGTCGAGGGTCGGGAATGGGAAGAATCAGGAGCATCGGCGGCGGATTCGGGGCTGCCTCCATGCGCCGCCCCCGCTTCGCCAGGCCCGCTCCAACGCGTCTGCATCGAAAGCGAATCCTTGCCCACGGGAATCGAGATCTCCAGCTCCGGGCAAAGCTCCATCCCGACCGCGTGCACCGCATCGAACAGGCGAGCATCCTCGTCGCCGAAACCGCAGGCTGCCATCCAGTTGGCCGACAGTTTGACTTCCGCGAGCGAACCGACCGGCGCGGCGCAGAGATTGGTGATCGCCTCGCCCACCGCCATGCGCGCCGCTGCGGCCGAGTCGAGCAGGGCCAGCGGGCCGCGTTCGCCGAGCGCCATCGCCTGTCCGCAATAGCCGGCGTGATCGTCCAGCACGATGGCGCAGTCGGCGAGCGGCAACTGCCAGGGCCCGACCATCTGGTCGCGCGCGATGAGGCCGCCGACGCTGCGGTCGCCGATCGTCACGAGGTAGTTCTTGCTTGCCACCGATGGATGCGCAAGCACGCGCAGACCGGCCTCGCGCAGGTCGAGTGTCGTGGTGTCCAGTCGCGGCCACGGCGCATTGAGGCCGCGCCGCACGTCGCGGTGGAGCTTCGGCGCCTTGCCGAAGAGCAGGTCCATCGGGATCGCGATCGGCGCATCGGCAATCGGCAGGCGCGACGGCACACCGGCACCGGCAGCAACGATCAGATCCTCCTGCGCGGTCGCGACGCCGACGACGGCGAACGGGCAGCGCTCGCGCCGACAGATCGCGCGGAAGGCATCAAGATGTTCGGCCGCGATGCCGAGCACGTAGCGCTCCTGCGACTCGTTGCACCACAGTTGCATTGGCGAGAGCGAGGCGTCATCGCGCGGGATTGCATCGAGATCGATGATGCCGCCGACGCCGGAATCGTGCAGCAGTTCCGGGATCGCATTCGACAGGCCACCGGCACCGACGTCGTGGGCACTGCGGATCGGATTGCCCGTGCCGAGTGCGACGCAGCGGTCGATCACTTCCTGGCAGCGGCGCTGCATCTCCGGGTTGTCGCGCTGCACCGAGGCGAAGTCGAGCTGCTCGCTGCTCTCGCCACCGGCAACCGAACTGGCGGCACCACCGCCCAGGCCGATCAGCATGGCCGGTCCCCCGAGCACGATCACGGCATCACCGGGAAACAGGGACAGCTTCTCGACCTGCTGCGGCTCGATCGCTCCGATGCCGCCGGCCAGCATGATCGGCTTGTCGTAGCCGCGCAGCACACCCGTGCCGGGCGTCTGCATCTCGAAGCTGCGGAAATAGCCGAGCACGCCGGGCCGCCCGAACTCGTTGTTGAACGCAGCCGCGCCAAGCGGCCCGTCGAGCATGATGCGCAGCGCCGGAGCGAGACGCGGATTGAGCGCACGCGGGGCTTCCCAGGGCTGTGCCAGCCCGGGAATGCGCAGGTGGGAAACCGAGAAACCGGTCAGGCCGGCCTTCGGCTTGCCGCCACGCCCGGTCGCGCCCTCGTCGCGGATCTCGCCGCCGGCACCGGTGCTGGCGCCGGGAAACGGCGCAATCGCAGTCGGATGGTTGTGGGTTTCCACCTTGATCGCGAACGCCACCGGCGCGGGTTCGCCCTCGGCGTAGACCTGGGTCAATGGGTCGGGCCGGAAGGCACGCGCCTCGAAGCCCTCGACCACCGCGGCATTGTCCTTGTACGCGCTCAAGGTGAACTCGGGCGTACGTGCATGGGTGTTGCGGATCATCGCGAACAGGCTGCGCGGCTGGCTCTCGCCATCCACGCTCCAGCTGGCATTGAAGATCTTGTGCCGGCAGTGCTCGGAGTTGGCCTGCGCGAACATCATCAACTCGGCATCGCTCGGATCGCGCCCCAGCGCGGCGTAGCGCTGGCGCAGGTAGGCGATCTCGTCCTCCGACAGCGCCAGGCCGAGCTCGGCATTGGCGCGATCCAGCGCCGCGAGCGGGATTCTGCGCACCGCACCGGCCGAGGGTCGCACGAAGAGTTCGGCCGCGGCCGCGATGTCGCCGAGGAAGGATTGGGTCATCGGATCGTGCAACAGCGCCGCGACTGCCGGCACGAGTTCGCTGTCGACCCCGCTCAACTCGAAGTGTTCGCCGCGCTCCACCCGTTGCAGTGCGATGCCGGCGCCACGCGCGATGTCGGTGGCCTTGCTCGCCCAGGGCGAAATCGTCCCGAGCCGGGGCACCACCAGCCAGCCATCGGACAACGTCGGCGCGACCGGCTCGGCATCAAGCAGTCGCGCCAAGGCTGCGTGTGTCGCCGGATCGGCAGCGCTGCCAAGGTGCACGAAGAACAGTTCCCGCACCTGTCCCAGCCGAATTGCATCCGAGACTCCGGCGAGCCGTGCGCACAAGCGTTCGCGTGCATGCGCGGCCATCGTGGCTCGACCTTGGAGCACCAGCATCGTCATCATCCGCCCTGGGAGAACGCCCATTCTAACGAAACGGGCCCGCCGGCATGAGCGGGCGGGCCCGTGATTCCACGCTGGACGATCGGCCTCAGCGCGCGTCACCCGCGGCCAGGCGCGCCAGCATCTGGTCGGGCGGCAGGTATCCGCCGAGCTGCACGCCTTCCGCGGTGAACACCGCCGGGGTTCCGGTGACGGCGATCTTCTGGCCGAGCTCGTAATCGTGCGCGACCGGATTGTCACAGGTCTTCTTCTCCGGCTCGGCACCGGTCTTGGCCAGGGTCATCGCGGCATTGCGATCGGCCGCGCACCAGACCGAAACCGCCTTGTCATAGGAATCCGAACCGATCCCGGCGCGCGGGAAGAACAGGTATTCGACGCTGATGCCACGGTTGTTGTAATCGGCGATTTCCGAATGCAGCTTGCGGCAGTAGCCACAGTCGATATCGGTGAATACCGTCACGGTGTACTTCGGATCCTTCGCCGGGAAGATGATGCGCTGATCCTTGCCGACGGCGGCCAGGGCCGAACGGCGGATGTCGGCGCGCGCGTTCTCGGTCAGGTCGACCTTGTTGGCGATGTCGAAGACCGAGCCCTGCAGCAGGAACTTGCCATCGGCACTGATGTACAGCACCTGGCCCTGCAGCACGACCTGGTAGAAGTTGGGCACCTGTGATTCGGCAATGCTGTCGATCTTGGCATTGGGCACCAGTGACTTGATCGCGCCCTCGACGGCAGCCTCGTCGGCCGAAGCGGAGAACGCGCACGCACCCAGCAGGGCTGCGATCAGGAAACGATTCATGGGACTACCTCGGGGGCGGGGACGATGTGGGCCAGCGCTTGGACACGACGCCGACCCGAAAGTTCAAGGATACGGGAGTCCGCGCCCGAGCGCAGCAGGGAATGCCTGGCCACACGCCTCCAAACGGCCCCGACCATCTGCATCAGCCGCGTGGATGATGCCGTTCGTGCAGTCGTTGCAGGCGCTCCTTCGCCACCGCGGTGTAGATCTGGGTGGTCGACAGGCTGGCATGGCCAAGCAGCATCTGCAGCGAACGCAGGTCGGCGCCGTGATTGAGCAGGTGCGTGGCAAAGGCGTGACGCAGGCCGTGCGGGGTGACCCGCGCGGCATCGATCCCGGCAACCCGGGCAAGACGCTTGATGCCATGCCAGAACACCTGTCGACTGAGCCCGCCACCGCGACGGGTCAGGAACAGTGGTTCCAGTGCCCGCCCCTGCGCCAGCACCGGCCGCGCCGTGTCGAGATAGCGTTCGAGCCAGTCCTGCGCTTCCTCACCGAGCGGCAGGACCCGATCCTTGCCGCCCTTGCCGGTGACGCGCAGTGCGCCCTGGCGCAGGTTGACCTCACCCAGCCCGAGGCACACCAGCTCCGACACGCGCAAGCCGGCGCCATACATCAGCTCCAGCATGGCACGATCGCGCAGGCCGAGGGTCGTCTCGACCTCGGGCGCTGCGAGCAGGGCCTCGATTTCGCTCTCGGCCAGGGTGCGCGGCAGCTTGCGCCCGAGCTTCGGGCGTTGCACCAGGGCGGTCGGATCGGCCGCGATCGCGCCGGTGCGCAGCAACTGGGCATAGAAGGCGCGCAGGCTCGACATCAGCCGCGCCGTGCTGCGCGGCTCGTAGCCCGATGCGCTGCGCCAGGCAAGGTAATCGAACAGGCGGGCGCGATCGACCTCCTGCAATGGCATGGCTTCACCGAGCCAGCGCGCGAACCCTTCGAGGTCGCGGCGATAGCTGTCGAGGGTCTGGCGCGAAAGACCGCGCTCGGCCCAGATCCGATCGACGAATGCCTCGATCATGCCTTGCGCCGCCGACGGAACCGGCGGCATGGCACGGGCACTCAAGCGGCGTTCGGTGGTCGTGGCGCGAGGCATGGGCGACAGGATAGCCGTGCATTTGGCAAAATCACGCCCCCGCTTCGGCGCCTGACACGCGCCGGGCACGCTCTCCAGTCGAGTCTCATGCACGACACCTCCCCCACGCCTGCCGCGCTTCCGGCGGCGCTGTCCTGGCGCCTGCTCGCGATCTTCTACGATCTCCTGCCGCTGGCCGGAATCTGGTTCGCGACGGCCGCACTGGTTCTGCTCCTGCGTCTGGGGCAGCCGGTTGCACCCGACAGCGCTGCGGCATTTGCCGAATTGACTGCGATGCTCGCGGCGGGTTTTGGCTATTTCGGCCTGAGCTGGCGTCGTGGCGGCCAGACCCTCGGCATGCGCGCCTGGCGCCTGCGGCTGGTCGGCACCGATGGTGACGAGGTCATTTCGTGGCGTCGCCTGCTGCTGCGTTACCTCGTCGCCGGGGTGTCGCTGGCCGCCGGCGGACTTGGCTTTGCCTGGTCGCTGTTCGACCACGAGCGCCGCAGCTGGCACGACATCGCTTCTCACACACGGCTGCTGCGAGAGCCCAAGGCCGGCCGAGTCCGAAGCCCGCGCTGAAACGCGAAGCATGACCGGCGCCACTGCTCCCGGCCTGTCGTTTCCCCTACCCTGCAACGCGTCCGACCCTCTCTTCCCGGTCGGAACGGAGAACCCCGTGCCAGCACCCACCTTTGCCAAGCGCCCGCCTGACACCGCGTCGCAGCCCGATCAGCCAGGCCAGCGAGCTGCCCGATGAACCCATCGCTCGATCGTCGCGGCCTCTGGTTCGCAGTCGGCGCCTATGTCGCCTGGGGCGTGATGCCGCTCTACTGGCACCTGCTCAAGGCCGTGCCCTCGTTCCAGATCATCCTGCACCGCATCCTCTGGAGCACGCTCTTCGTCGCACTCTGGCTCGGCTGGCGCTACGGTCGCGGCTGGATCAAGGAAACCCTGCGCATCCCGCGGGCGCGCTGGATGCTGGCACTCAGTGGCGTGCTCGTGGCCTTCAACTGGGGCTTGTACATCTGGGCGGTCAATGCCGGCCATGTGGTCGAATCGAGCCTGGGCTACTTCATCAACCCCTTGTTCAACGTCGTGCTCGGTGTGCTGGTACTGCACGAGCGCCTGCGTCGCCTGCAATGGATCGCGGTCGCGGTCGCCGGCATCGGCGTGCTTTGGCTGACCTTCGACTACGGCCGTTTTCCCTGGATCGCCATCGCCCTGGCGGCTTCGTTCGGCGGCTACGGTCTGATCCGCAAGCTGGTCGATGCCCCTGCGGTTCGCGGCCTCGGGATCGAGGGGCTGTACCTGGTCATGCCGGCAATCGTCTGGATGCTCTGGAGCGAAACCCACGGCGAGGGCGGCTTCGTCGCCCATGGCACGGCACCGGCCTGGGGTCTGACGGCGAATGCCCTGCTGATCTTCGGCGGCATCCTCACCGCCCTGCCCCTGATCGGCTTTGCCGAAGCGGTGCGTCGCATCCCGTACACCATCGTGGGCGTGCTGCAATACATTTCCCCGACCCTGCAACTGGCATGCGGGGTGCTGATCCTGGGCGAGGATTTCGAGCGCGGTCGCGCCATCGGCTTCGGCTTCATCTGGCTCGCGCTGCTGCTGTTCGTTGCCGAGGGCATGCTGCACGCACGCCACGGCGCGGCTGCCCGGACTACAGGCGTCGACGGAAATGCAGCCACGAGGCCAGCGCCACCAGCACCGGCGGCAAGCCATGCGCCAGGCGCAGATCGACGTGGTAGACCTGTGCCAGATTCACCGCCAGGGTCTGCACCGTGAACATGCCGACGCCGAACACGATGCCGACGAACAACCGCTTGCCGAAGCCACCCGAACGCAGCGTGCCGAAGGCGAATGGCAAGGCCGCCAGACACAGCACGATGGCACCCAGGGGATAGAAGACGCGCGCCCAGTAGGCGGTGGCGAACTCGCTCGCATCGAGCTGGTTGCGGTCCAGGTATTCGAGGCTGTTGCTCAGTTCCGTCAGGCGCAGGTAGCGCGGCCGGGTGATGCCGAGCCTGAGCACGTCGGGATTGAGGGCCGAGGCCCAGTGTTCCTCCGCCACGTTCTCGCTGTTCACTTCGGTACGGCCGAAGCGGGAACGATGGATGTCGTGCAAGGCCCAGCCGCCGTCGCGATGGCTGGCACTGCGTGCGCTCGCGATCGCGGCGAGGCGGCCGTCTTCGGCGAATTCGTACAGCGTCACCGCCTCCAGCTCGATCGTGGCATCGGCTCCACGACCACTGACCCGTCCCGCCCGCGCATTGAGGAATACATTGCCCTCGCGTGCCCAGAGGCCGGAGGCCTGCGTGGCCCCGACCTCGTTCGACTTGGCCTGCAAGGCATAGCTCTGGGCAAGTTCCTCGCCGGCCGGACCGATCGTCTCCGCCACCAGCACCATGCCGATGGTGAGGAGGACGACGACCGCCGCGGCACCGGCGCAGATCCGGGTACGCGACAGCCCGAGGGCACGCAATGCGGTCAGTTCGGAACTTGCCGCCAGGCCGCCAAGCCCGAGCAGCGCGCCGATCACCGCCGCCGTCGGAAACAGGTTGTAGGCCCGACGCGGCAAGGTGAAGACGGTGTAGACGAGGGTCTGGAGAAAACCGTAATCGCCCTTGCCGACATCGCCCAGCTCACCCACCAGTGCGGTGAGCGCATCGAAACCGGTCAGCACAAACCAGACGGCTGCCAGCGCCAGCAGCACGCGCCCGGCGACGAGGCGATCGACCAGGTGCGGCGCTAGGCTCACGTCTTGCCTCCGGGTCGTGCCACGCGCTCGTCGTGCCAGAGCAGCCAGGTTGCCACCAGCGCCACCGGCAGGTGGACCCACCACAGTCCGGCCCAGCCGGGAAGTTCACCGTTGGCGAGGAAGATGCGCCCGAGTCCGAGCAGGTTCAGGTAGACGATGTAGGCGAGCAGGGCCAGCAGCACCCGTCCGTGTCGGGCCGTGCGGGGTGGTGCATGCGCCAGCGGCAGGGCGAGAAAGGCCAGCACCAGGGTCGCCAGTGGCGTCGCCAGACGCCAGTGCAGTTCCGCCCGCTCGACCGGCTCGGCGACGCGCGCCAGTTCGAGCGTGGTCATGCGTTGCTCGGTCCGGCCGACGTTGCTCGGCTCCACATCCGGCAGACGGATGTCATTGATCGCGAAGCGCATCATGCGGAAGGCATCGCTGCCGCGTTCACCCTCGACCCGGAAACCGTCGCGCAGGCGCAGGTAGCGTTCCTCGCCCAGACTTTCCTGGAACAGTTCGCCCGATTGCGCCGTGATCACATCGATGCGCCCGTCGCGTTCGTTCTGCACGAACAGGCGCTCGAACTGCCGTCCGGCGTCATCCATCTGGCTGATGTAGATCACCCCGCTGCGTCGCGGCAACTCGACGAAGCGCCCCGGTTCCAGGCCCGCCACCAGCAGCGACTTGTTCGCCATCTCGATCATTGCCTGCGAGGTCCGCAGCGCCGCGGGCGAGAGCCACAGCGAGGTCACCCCGACCAGCGCCGCGACCGGCAGCGCCAGCCAGACCAGGGGCCGTGCCAGCCGCCGGATGTCGAGTCCGGCCGCAGCCAGCACCGCCATCTCGCTGTCGCGGTACATCCGGCCGTAGGTCAGCAGCACCGCCAGGAACAGCGACAGCGGCAGCAGCAGCGGCAGGAAGTCCAAGGCGCGCAGGCCCAGTTGCGACACCAGCAGGCCCGCCGGCAGCTTGCCGCGTGCGATCTTGCCGAGCAGGTCGGCCACCAGGCCGCCCATGCTCACCAGCATCAGCACGGCCAGGGTCGCAAGGAGCGCCAGCAACAACTGCCACAACAGGTAGCGGTCGATGATCGTCCAGCGCAACGACACCTTCACGCCGGCCACCGCACGGCCATGATCGCCTGCGGCTCCCGACGGAAACTGTTTGGGGCGGGGAAGGTATGCACTAGACTTTGCCGGCTTCGCCGCATCCAGGACGTCGTTTCGGGGTGCGAGAGTATCGCCCGTCTGCCCGATGCAGGAAAACCATGAGCCTGAACCTGAGTCTGCTGTGCACCCCTCCCGCCGAAGTCGATGCCGATGCGGTCATTGCCGCGGTGTTCGAGGATACCGGTCTGTCGCCCGCGGCCCGGCAACTGGACCAGGCCAGCGGCGGCCGCATCGCCGCCCTGCTGCAGAGCGGCGACGTTTCCGGCAAGGCCGGCAGTTGCACGCTGCTGCTGACCCTCGATGGCATTCGCGCCCGGCGCGTACTCCTGATTGGCGTCGGCAAGGCCGAGCGGTTCGATGCGGCGCAATACCTCAAGGCTGCGAGCGAATCGATCCGCGCGCTGCGCAACGGCCCGGTCGCGAGCATCCACAGCACCCTTCCGCAGCTCGACGTGGCCGGCCGCGATGCGGGCTGGAAGCTGCGCCAGGCGGCACTCGCGGCCTTCCATGTCGGTTACACCTACAGCGCCACGCGCACGTCGGCCAAGGCGTCATCGCTCAAGGCCCTGAGTCTGCATGGCGAGGAATCGTTCGGTGATGCCCTGCGGCTCGCCTCCGGCATCGCCGACGGCGTCACCCTTGCGCGTGAACTGGGCAATCTGCCACCCAACATCTGCACCCCGGCGTTCCTCGCCGAGCAGGCCGCGAAGATCGTCGCCGGCAACGAGCGCGCCAGCATCGAGGTGCTCGATCCCGACCAGATGCGCGCACTCGGCATGGGCGCCTTGCTCGCGGTCGGACAGGGCAGTGCCAACCCGCCGCGTCTGATCGTGCTGCGCTATGTCGGCGCCGGCGCGGACGAGAAACCGCACGTGCTGGTCGGCAAGGGCATCACCTTCGACACCGGCGGCATCTCGATCAAGCCCGGCCCGTCGATGGACGAAATGAAGTTCGACATGTGTGGCGCGGCGAGCGTGCTCGGCGCCTTCCTTGCGACCGTGCGCCTCGGCCTCAAGCTCAACCTCGTGGTGATCGCCGCGGCCGCCGAGAACATGCCCGACGGTCTGTCCTATCGCCCCGGCGACGTGCTCACCTCGATGTCGGGCAAGACCATCGAGGTGCTCAACACCGACGCCGAGGGGCGCCTGGTGCTGTGCGACGCGCTGACCTACGCGCAACGCTTCGAGCCGGCCACCCTGATTGATGTCGCCACGCTCACCGGTGCCTGCGTCATCGCCCTGGGCAAGTTCGCCCACGGCCTGATGAGCCGTGACGACGCCCTCGCCGCGGAACTCATCGCTGCCGGCGAAGCCAGCCACGATCGCGCCTGGCGCATGCCGGTCTGGGACGATTACCAGTCGATGCTCGATTCGGCCTCGGCCGACCTGGCCAACATCGGCGGCAAGTCTGCCGGCGCCATCACCGCGGCCTGTTTTCTCGCGCGCTTCACCGAAGGCCAGCAGCGCTGGGCCCACCTCGACATCGCCGGCACCGCCTGGGACGAGGGTCGCAAGGGCCTCGCCACCGGCCGCCCCGTCGGCCTGCTGGTGGAGTGGCTGATGGCGCGCCAGGCCGCGATCGCGTGACACCGCGACGAGCTTTGCCAGGATGCCACTCGCCGTCTTCTACCTGATCGCCAAGCCGCGTTTCATCGACGATCCGCTGCTGCTGGTGTGCGAACTGGCGCGACGCTGCTTCGAGGCCGAACAGCCCACCCTGATCCTCGCGCGCGATGCCGCCCAGGCCGACCTGATCGACGGTCGGCTCTGGGAGTTCGACCCGGATGCCTACATCCCGCACCAGATCGCGGGCGTGGACGAGGACGATGGCGAAACCCCGGTGCTGATCGTCACGCCCGAGATCGACGTTCCCGACCGGCCCTTCATCATCAATCTGCGTGACGCCGCCTTCCGCGGCACCTGCGAGCGGGTTCTGGAAGTCGTCCCGGCCGATCCTGCGGCACGCGAACCGCAGCGTCAGCGCTGGCGCGAATATCAGGCACGCGGTTTCGAGATGCGCAAGCACGACATGTAGACGCCGCGCCGACGGCGTAGGCATGCGGTTTCAGCCCAGCTCCCGCTCCAGTTGCGCCAGCCGCGCCAGTGCCTCTTCCAGGTTCGCCATCGAGTTCGCGGTCGAAAAACGCACGAAATGCGCGGCCTGCGCGCTGCCGAAGTCACGCCCCGGCGTGATCGCGACGTGGCAACGACGCAGGATCTCGAAGGCGAGATCCCAACTGTCCTTCAGGCCCATGCGGGCAAACCATGGCGTGACATCGGCCCAGACGTAGAACGCGCCGTCGGGCATCACCGGCACGCGCAGGCCAAGGCGTTCCAGTTGCGGCACGAACCCGTCGCGCCGGCGCTTGAACTCATGCCGCCGGCGTTCGTATTCGGCCAGGCTTTCCGGCTCGAAACAGGCGAGCGCGGCATGCTGGGAAATCACGCTGGGGCAGATGTAGAAGTTCTGCGCCAGCCGTTCCAGCACCGGCACCAGCGGCTCGGGCGCGACCACCCAGCCGAGGCGCCAGCCGGTCATGCTGAAGTACTTGGAAAAACTGTTGACGCTGATCAGGTCATCGCCCAGTTCCAGTCCGCTGCGCCCGAAGCTTGCGTCGTGGCTCAGGCCGAGATAGATCTCGTCGAGCACGGTGATGCCACCGCGCTCGCGCACGAGGTCATGAATGCGGCGCAGCTCCTCGGGATGGATCGAAGTGCCGGTCGGATTCGACGGCGATGCCAGCAGCACGCCGCGCGTTGCCTTGGTCCAGTGTTGCCGGACCTGTTGCGCACTGAGCTGGAAGCGCTCGTCCGCACCGGTCGGCACCAACACCGGCTGGCCATCGGCGGCGATCACGAAATGCCGGTTGCAGGGATAGCAGGGGTCGGGCATCAAGACTTCATCGCCCTGCTCGATCAGGGCCTGGCAGACCAGTTGCAGCGCCGCCGAGGCACCCGCCGTGACGACGATGCGCGAAGCCGGAACGGCGATGCCGAAGTGGCCGCGATACCAATCGGAAATGCGCTCGCGCAGCGGCTCCAGGCCGAGCGCCGGACTGTATTGGGTCGCGCCGTCGCGCAGCACGCGCCGCGCCGCCTCCTGCACCAGCGGCGGCGCGGTGAAGTCCGGCTCGCCGATGTTGAGTGCGATCACCGGCCGATCGCTGCCGGCGGTCGCGCGCGCCAGTTGCGAGGCAGCCTTGCCGATCTCCATCACGTAGAAGGGCTCGATGCGTTCAGCTCGACGGGAAATCCTCACGGGTCCAGCTCCTTGTGCCAGGGTTGCGCCACGCATCATTGCACCGTCCGCGGCGGACGTTTTCCCAACTTGCGCTGCAACGAGCGCCGATGCATGCCCAGCAGGCGCGCCGCCGCCGAGACGTTGCCACCGGTTTCAGCCAGGGCCTGCTGGATGTGCTCCCACTCGATCCGCGCCAGTGGCGTCATCGCAAGCGGCTCGACGGCCGGCTCGGCCTGCACGCCTGCCGCAGCACGCAGGATCGCATCGAGCGAGGCCGGCTTGGGCAGGTAGTCGTCGGCCCCGCGCTTGATCGCCTCGACCGCGGTCGCGACGCTGGCATAGCCGGTCACCAGCACGATGCGCATGCGCGGCGCGGCCGCCTTCAGTGGTGCGATCAGATCCAGGCCGGTACCGTCGCCCTCGCCCAGCTTGAGGTCGATCACGGCAAGCTCCGGCGCGTGCTCGCGCGCGAGTTGCAGGGCACGCGCCGCCTGCTGCGCCGCATGCACCTCGAAACCGCGTCGCTGCAACGCACGCGCCAGTGTCCGCAGGTAGAGCTCGTCATCGTCGAGCAGGAGAACCCGCATCACGCGGCTCCCACCGATGCCAGTGGCACGCGAAAGCGCACCCGCGTACCGCCATCGGCTTCCGATTGCACGTCGAGCAGACCACCCAGGCGCTCGATGACCGCATGCGAGAGCGCCAGTCCGACACCCATGCCGTGCGGCTTGGCGCTGTGGAACAGGGGTTGCATCGCGCTGCCGCGGGCCGGATCGAAGCCGCGCCCATGGTCACGGACCTCGCCCAGCAACTGCCCGTCCTCGACCTTCAAATCCAGATGCACGCGCTGCGAGCCGGCTTCGATGCCGGCATCGGCGGCGTTGTCGAGCAAGGCCTGCAACAGGTGGCCGACGCCGGCATCGACGCGCACGTCGGCGGCGAGTTCACCGCTGCGCACGACCTCGATGGCAGGCCGCAACAGGCGCCAGCGTTCGACCACGCGTGCCGGATCCACCGCCTCGCCGAACTGCGCGGCACGAGCCAACTCGCCGACCCGGTCACGACAGACCTCGACGAGGGTGTGCAGCAGGTCCAGCTCGTCGGCCAGGTCATCCGGCAGGCGCTGCGCGCGCAGATCGTCCAGTGCCAGGAGCATCGTCGCCAACGGCGTATTGAGCTGGTGCGCGACCGCGGCAGCATGGGTGGCGAGCGCCAGGATGCCCTCGTCGCGGGCCTGTCGCTCGCGCAACCAGGCCAGTTCCTGGTCGCGCACGCGCCGCTGCCTCGCCATGCGCGCGAGGAAGTAGACGAAGACGATGGCGGAAATGAGGAAGTTGACAGCCATCCCGAGCACGTGCAGGTTGAACACGTCCATGCCCAGGTCGTGCACATGCGGCAGGGGCCGGCCGAACACTGCTGCCAGCGCGTAACCCAGGCCACAGACAAGCGCGGTCGCGACGATCCAGCGTCCGCGCAAGGCGAGCGCGGCAAATGCGATCGGCAGGAGGAAGAGCGAGGTGAACGGATTGGCCGGCCCGCCGCTGCAACCGATCAGGAACGCCAGCTCCGCCACGTCCACGACGATATGCCCAAAGGCCTCCAGTGGCGACGGCTCGATTCCGCGGCGCCCCCGCCACCGTGCGAACAGGTTGAAGCCCGCCAGCAGCGCGATCGCGATGAGCATCGGCAGCAGCGGCAGCGACGCGCCAAGCACGCCCACCACGAACAGCATGGTCGCCAGTTGCCCGGCCACGGCGAACCAGCGCAGCGTGGCGAGCGTGTCGGTGAACGAAGGTGCGGCGGCATTCATCGCACCAGCATGCCAGCAGTCGGCGGCTCCGGCAGCACCGGGACAGGCACTCAGTAGCGCAGATCCAGCTTCAGCCAGAGGTTGCGCCCGGGCTCGGCGATGCGCACCGGCTCGGCGGGATAGCCGAAGTCGGCGCTGCCGGCGAGATTCAGGTGCTCGCTGTAGCTGCGATCGAACAGGTTGTCGATGCCGGCCGAGAGCCACCACAGCGACCCGAGGCGCAGGCTGGCATTGAGCGCAAGCGTGCCGAAGCCGGGGCTGGCATCGATGTCGCGCCCGACCACGCTGCCCTGCCCCGGCGCGATGCGCTGCTGGACCGCGACCCCGCGCCAGAGCATGCCGACAGTCCAGCGTTCCGCTTCCCATGCCGCACCCAGACGCAGTTCCAGTGGCGGCATTTGCGGCAATGCCGTGCCGGCGTCGCGATTCTCGCCCCAGGCCCACGCCAGCGCGGCATCGAGCTTGATCGCCTCGTGCGGACGCAATTCGATGCCGGCCTCGGCGCCGTGAATCCGCGCCGCGACGTTCTCGACCCGGGTCACGAGACTGCCGGGATTCATGCCGCCAGCCGGCAGGTAGTCGAACAGGATGTAGTCATCGATCCGCCCGGCATACGCACTGATCCAGGCATCGAAACGACGGGCGCGATACTGCAGCCCCGCATCGATCTGCGTGGTGCGCTCGGGCTGGATCGCGGAAAACGCATTGACTGCTCCCTGTGGCCCCTGGCTGGGCGAAAACAGTTCCCAGTAATCGGGCATGCGGCGCGCGTGGCCCAGGCCGGCAAACCAACTCCAGGGCGAAGGCCCTGCGGATTCACGTCGCAGGAAACCGCTGCCCAGCGTCTGCTGTCGTTCCGGCAGCGCCAGGAGCGCGCCGACCGGTGGCGCCGGCGCACGCAGATCCCGCGCCGTGGCCTGATCGACACGCGCACCGGCCACCCAGCGCGTGTGCGAATCCTGCTCGATGCCGGCTTCGGCAAAGATGCCGAGGTTGCGCAACCGCGCATCCTCCAGCCACGGTTTTTGCGCATAGCTGCCGCGTCCCATCGCCGAGCGCCGACGATGGCGGCTGTCCTGCGCATCGATGCCGGCATCCAGTTGCCCATGTTCGAACACGAGACTTGCCGCCACTCGCCCGCCCTCGGTCCGGCGCGCCACGTTGGAGGCCATCGGCATCGGCATCGAGCCGGCCGGACTGGGTTGGCGCAGGCTGTAGTTGTCCATCAGGTGATCGACATCATTGCGATAGACGCTGGCCTCGACCCGGCGCAACACGCCGCTCATGCCGGTGCGCTCGAACCGCAGTGAAGTCGAGTCGCGATCGAAGCGGACGCCATCCATGCCACGTCCGGCATAACGCGCCTCGCCATCGCCCTGTCCGAGCCCAAGCTCCAGCACCGAATGCTCGTCCGGTGTCCAGGCCAGCGCCGCATCGGCACTCCACTTGTTCCACAACGCCGGCACCCGGCTGCCGTCACCGGCACGGTAGTCGTCGGCTTCCGAATGATTCCCGCTGGCACGCACATGTCCATGGCGGTTGCCGACACTGGCATCGAGCACGCCATCACGCCGCGCATTGGAGCCGGCGAGGACGCTGGCAAAGACCTGCGCACCTTCGCTGCCATCACGCCGGATGTCGCGCTCGAAACGCACCGTGCCGGCCGAGGCGCCCGGACCCCACAGCACGGTCTGCGGTCCCTTCACGACCACCAGGCGATCGAAGGTTTCCGGTGCAACGTAGGACATCGGGTTGTCCATGCGCGAGGGACAGGCGCCCGGCATCGCGCCGCCATTGGACAGCAGGTTCAGGCGTGAACCCATCATCCCGCGCAACACCGGATCACCGTTGCTGCCACCGTTGCGGATCGCGCCGAAGCCGGGAATGGTCTTGAGGTAATCGGCGCCGTCACTGGCGGGTACCGGCTGGCGCGGCAGCTTCGGGTCGGTTTCCCAGGTGATGCCATCGGCCGGCGCCGGTGCCGTCACCACGATGGCATCGAGCACCTCGGGATCGACCGTCGTCGTCGTCGCCATGACACTCATCGGCAGCAGCGCGCACGCCAGCAACGCCGGCAATGGCTGGCCCTGCACACACGCATTCCATGACTTCCACATCGTCCTGCTTCCATTCCAACCGGACACGCCGGAATGGTAGGAATTCGTGCACTGCAACACGATGCGACCGAATGTCGCAGGAGGTCGCCCCGGTCCGTCCGAATGCGCCGACAGGCGAGGACACGAACACCCGCAACCACGGCTATTTCAGGGCATCACCCGCACGCCAATGGCACGCCGCACACGCGCAGCGCGGCAGGATCGGACAACCATGACGACCGCATGGCAGCAGGACCTCGTTCATGCCGAATCCGTCGGCAGGTCATCGCCATGGCCACGCGCAAGACTCGCGCCACCGGCTCCCATGCCAAGCCCCATGCCCATGTCGCCTCCTGCCCCGCCACCGCCGCCGCGACCTCCTCCAGTACCGCTGCCCTTGCCCTGATCGCCGCGCTTTCCGCTGCCGGCGACGGCGACCCGCAACGGACCCTGCTGCGGGATCGACACGCCATGCGGGATCGGCTCCAGATCCAACGCCTCACGGATGAAGTGCCGCAGCGATGCCACGAGCATGGCCATCTCCACGCGCTGACCGGCAACCATGGCGTTGGCAGCCTGCGCGGCCAGGCGAACCTGCTCCTCGGTGCCGAGCAGGATGACATCCGAGAGCGCAGCCTCGACCGCGTCGCGGATGCGACGGCGACGCTCGCTGGCACTCCCGAGGGCATCGATGTCGGCGTCCTCGCCCATCTGCCCGCGAAGTTCGCGCAAGTGGGTGGGGTCGACGCCGAGATCGCCCGTGAAGGAACCCCCGAGCATCTTGTAGGCCGCGATCAGCACCTTCAGGCGCTCGTTGATCTGGCGGTTCTCGCGCTCGCGCTTGCGCTGGATGCTCTGCATGAAAACCAGGCGCACACCCACCATCACCAGTGACACCAGAATCAAACCTGCCAAGGTAGTCAGGGCGGTGGGCCAGGAACTGAAATCGAGCATGCCGCGCATGACGTGATTCCTCCGGAAAAGTGGGTGACAGTACCGCATTGCCGGAGTGACACGCCGTCATTGCGATGCACTGCGCACCAGTACGGATCAGTGCGGTGTGACGACCACATGCCGACGCGCCGACACCACCACCCCGGCAATGAGCAGGGCCAGGGCGAGCAATTCCAGCAGGCTCGGCCAGCGCCGGACCCAGAGAAAGCCGTAGAGCATGGCGAACACGGTCTCGAACACCAGCATCTGCCCGCCGAGCGTCAGGGGCAACCGGCGAGAAGCCGCATTCCACATCGCATTGCCGAACCATGAGCAGGCCAGCGCAAGCAGCAGGTTGATCTGCCAGAAGCGGGTCCAGTCGGCATCCACCAACCCTTCGGGATGCACCAGCGGCCCGGGCAGGAACAGCAGGACGAGCCAGACCAGGCCGCCCACGAGCCCGGTCACGACACCCCACAGCAGCGACCACTGGTTCGAATCAAAACGCGTCTGGCCCCGCAGGAAACGCGCATTGCGCACGGCGTATGACGACCAGCACACCACCGCCGCGAAGGCGCACAGCACTCCGATGAGACGATCCTGCAGGGGCCGTTGCGCGGCGTGGCTGGAGAACAGCAGATCGAGATTGACGCAGACCATGCCGCCGCTCACCAGCGCCAGCGGCAGTGCCATTCGCCGCAATGACACCGCGCCCGCATCGCTGCGCCCGAGCACGGCGATGAGCACGGGAATCGTGCCGATGATGAGCGAGGCCGCGGCCACGCCGGTCATCTGCACGGCACCGGCGAGCAGGACGTAGTAAATCAGGTTGCCGGTGAGTGCCAACTCCAGCAGCAACAGCAGGTCGGCGCAGGTCAGCCGGCGCAGCAGGCGGCCCAGCCAGGGCGCAACCAGTACCAGAGATACCGCGCCATACAGGAGATATCGCCCGAGACTGAGCAGCACGGGCGGAAACTGCGGCAGCAATGCCGGCACCAGGAACACCCCGCCCCAGACCGCACCGGCCAACACGCCAAACAGGATTCCAAGACGCATTTCGATCCGCGTGGAGCGAAGAGCCGGCAACGGTACGCCCAGCAATCACCGGACTCAAGCGCCAACACCCGAATGGATTGGGGCAAATTCGTCGCTGCACTACAATCGGCGGTCTTCCCGATTTCGATCCGGGCCGGTCAACGGCCCGATACCCGCATGGACAAGAGCTTCGATCCCGCCCAATTTGAAACCCGCTGGTACGACACCTGGGAGCGCAGTGGTGCGTTTGCCCCAAGCGGCCAGGGCATGCCCTACACCATCCTGCTGCCGCCGCCCAACGTCACCGGCACCTTGCACATGGGCCATGCCTTCCAGCACACCCTGATGGATGCGCTGATCCGCCACCAGCGCATGCGGGGTTGCGACACGCTCTGGCAGGTGGGCAGCGATCACGCCGGCATCGCGACGGAAATGGTCGTTTCGCGCAACCTCGCGCGCGAGGGCAAGGGTGAAACCCGCGATTCACTCGGACGCGATGGTTTCATCGAAAAGGTCTGGGAGTGGAAACAGGAATCGGGCGACACGATCGAGCGCCAGATGCGCCGCATGGGCGTCTCGGGCGATTGGTCGCGCAGCGTCTTCACCATGGACGCGATGCCCTCCAGGGCCGTCATCGAAGCCTTCGTGAAACTGCACGAGGACGGTCTGATCTATCGCGGCCAGCGCCTGGTGAACTGGGATCCGGTGCTGAAAACCGCAATTTCCGATCTGGAAGTGGTGAGCGAGGAGGAGGATGGTTTCCTCTGGGAAATCCGTTATCCCTTGGCCGATGACGCGCGCTACGAGCACATCGAGCGCGATGCCGAGGGCGCTGAAACCCTGCGCGAAAGCCGCGACTACCTGACCGTGGCCACCACCCGCCCGGAAACCCTGCTGGGCGACGTGGCGGTGATGGTGCACCCGGACGATCCGCGCTATGCCGGGCTGGTCGGCCAGGCGGTGCAACTGCCGCTCACCGGCCGAACCATTCCGATCATTGCCGATGACTACGTCGATCGCGATTTTGGCACCGGCGTGGTCAAGGTCACCCCGGCGCACGATTTCAACGACTACGCCGTGGGCCAGCGCCACGGACTGCCGATGATCAACCTGTTCACCCCCGAGGCCGCACTCAACGAAAACGCACCGGAGAAGTACCGGGGCCTGGATCGCTACGAGGCGCGCAAGGCCGTGCTGGCCGATCTGGAAGCGGAAAACCTTCTGGCCGATACCAAGTCGCACAAGCTGCAGGTGCCGCGCGGCGACCGCACCGGCCAGGTGATCGAACCGTATCTCACCGACCAGTGGTTCGTGAAGATGGAGACTCTCGGCGCTCGCGGGCTGGAATTGGTGGAATCGGGCGCGGTGCAGTTCGTGCCGCCCAACTGGATCAACACCTACCGTCACTGGATGGAGAACATCCAGGACTGGTGCATCAGTCGCCAGCTCTGGTGGGGCCACCGCATCCCGGCCTGGTACGACGAGGTCGGCAATATCTTCGTAGGGCGCGACGAGGCCGATGCCCGCGCCCGCGCCCGCGCCGGGCTGGGTGCCGAGGTCGCGCTGCGGCAGGATTCGGACGTGCTGGAAACCTGGTTCTCCTCCGCGCTATGGCCGTTTTCCACACAAGGTTGGCCGGACGCGGCCGCGATGACCGAGCGCGGTTTCGAACGCTACCTGCCCTCCAACGTGCTGGTCACCGGCTTCGACATCATCTTCTTCTGGGTCGCCCGCATGGTGATGATGACCGACCACTTCACCGCCAAGGTGCCCTTCCACGAGGTCTATATCACCGGCCTGGTGCGCGACAAGGACGGGCAGAAGATGTCCAAATCCAAGGGCAACGTGCTCGATCCGATCGACCTGATCGACGGCATCAGTCTCGACGACCTCGTCGCCAAGCGCACCGCCGGTCTGATGCAGCCGAAGATGGCCGAGAAGATCGAAAAGGCCACGCGCAAGGATTACCCCAAGGGCATTCCCGCCTTCGGTGCCGATGCCCTGCGCTTCACCTTCGCCTCACTCGCCACCCACGGGCGCGACATCAAGTTCGACCTCAATCGCTGCGAGGGCTACAAGAACTTCTGCAACAAGTTCTGGAACGCGGCGCGCTTCGTACTGGGCACGCTGCCGGAGGGCGCGCGAATCGAGTGCCCCGCGCAGTGGCCGCAACTGGCCTTCGAGCGTGCCCTCCTGGCGCGCTTCGATGCGCTCGTGAATGAGATCGACACCCAGTTCGCCGCCTACCGCTTTGATCTGGTGGCGCAAGCGCTGTACGAGTTCGTCTGGAACGAGTTCTGCGACTGGTCGATCGAATTCGCCAAACCCTGGCTCAACCCCGAGGATGGCAATGCGTCGCCGGAAGCGGCCTCGGTGCGATACACCTTGCTCACCGTGCTGGAGGCCACCCTGCGCCTGGCGCACCCGCTGATTCCCTTTGTCAGTGAGGAAATCTGGCAGCACATCGCCCCGCGCCTGGGTATTGCCGGTGACAGCATCATGCGCCAGCCCTGGCCCGCACCGTTCAATCCGGGCGACGTGACTGGCGACCTGGCCGATATCGACTGGCTCAAGGACGCCATCCAGAAGCTGCGCTCGGTGCGCTCCACGCTCGGCATCTCGCCCAGCCGCAAAGTGCCCCTGCTGATCGAGGGCGGCGACAGCATCGATGCGGCCCGGCTCGCCCGCTTCGGCGACAGCCTGCGCTTTCTCGCGCGGCTCGAACGCATCGATGCGCTCGACGGCACGGCCCCGCCCTCGGCCTCGGCCGTGCTGGGCGAATTGCGCCTGCTGATTCCGCTGGAAGGGTTGATCGATCTGGATGCCGAGCGCGCACGCCTGGCCAGGGAAATCACCCGGGTCACGACGGAAAAGGACAAGAGCGAAGCCAAGCTCGCCAAATTCGGCGACAAGGTGCCGGCGAATGTGGTCGAGCAGGAGCGCCAGCGCCTGGTGGACTGGTCGGGTCAGCTTGAAGCCCTGCTGGAGCAGCAAACACGCCTGTCTTGAATGCAAGGCAACATCTGAACACTTCGTCATTGCAAGAGGCGGAGCGACATGACCATCCGGGAATCTCGAAAATCAAACACCTGGATTGCTTCGCTGCACTCGCAATGACGAAGATCTGACGCGTTCGGACCTTCCCAGACGGTCAATGGCAGACCATGAACGCTTGTCCACCCCCACGCATCATGATACTTTGACCATTGGTTCAAATCAGGTGCTTGAAATGAGATTCTTTTTGCTTCTTGCAATGCTGGCTTTCTCGATATTGACGCATGCCGCAGGCAGTGGCGGATACATTGATGGCGAGGCATTCGATCAAGCAAAAGATTCTCCTTTTTCGCCCAGCGCATTCTCCGGCGGACGCGGCGTTTTGCCCGATCCAAGCGGTATCAAGGAAATCGCGGAAGTGCTGGCGCCTTATCTTTCCCTCAAGGGCGACCTGGGCTTCCTTGAAATTTCAAAAATATTCTCCGTCGCCACGGTCAGCGTCTCGGAACGCTACGAGGACGGCACCACCCTCATGCAGACGTATTCCCTCAAACAACGATCGGGTCGCGACGCGGTGCTTTTGCGCTTGCAGGATTCGATCCATTCGGCAAAATCGGCCGTCGGCTTGAGCTCCATCGTTGCATGCGTCCGGGGCAGCTTCTGGAACAATGGACGGTCGCATGAATACGAGGCCTGTTATCTGTTGAACCACAATGGCGAGTGGATCCAGACATCGTATCGGCACTGGCCAGTCGGTGTTCAAGAACCTTGAGCCTCCACTCGCAGTGCTCCGGTCTTGCCACCTCGGCACCGCGTCGGACCCGGCCCTGCGGGCCTTGATCCGACCTGCCCACCCTCATGGCTTTGCAGCGCCGCTGTCGGATCCGACACTGAGGGCCTTGATCCGGCCTGCGCAGCAGCACCGACGCAAGATCGCAGGCTGACTCAAATGCTGAATCGCGGACGGATCGATCAAGCGGACAGCAGGCGCCGCACGCTTTCGCGATAGCCCGACGCAATGGCGTCATGGCGGTGATGCCGGCCACCTTCGACCACGCACTGCCCGCCGACCACGACGCGATCGACGAGACTGCGATTGCCGGCGAACACGAAGCGGTCCAGCAGGTCGGCATCGCTCGCATCGGCGAGCATCGGAGCATCGGAGTCGAGGCTGATCCAGTCGGCCATGGCACCCGGCTCAAGCCTGCCAAGTGGCAAGCCGGCACTCGCGGCGCCACCGCTCCAGGCGTGCTGCAGCAAGGTCACTCCGGTACTGGGCTGGGCCACGCTGGCAGCGATGTTGCGTCGCCGCGCGTGCAGGCGCTGGCCGTATTCGAGCCAGCGCAATTCCTCGATCGGCGAAACGCTGACATGTGAATCGCTGCCGATGGAAAACCGGCCGCCGGCATCGAGGAAATCGCGCAACCGGAACAGGCCGTCGCCGAGGTTGCCCTCGGTCGTGGGGCAAATCGACACCGTGGCGCCACGGCTGGAGATTCCCGCGATTTCGCCATCGTCGAGATGGGTGGCGTGGACCAGGGTCCAGCGCGCATCGACCGGGGCGTGATCCAGCAGCCATTGCACCGGGCGTGCGCCACGCGTGGCCAGGCACTGCTCCACCTCGGCGACTTGTTCGGCAATATGGATGTGGATCGGGTAGTCGCAGCCGGCGATGGCATCGAGCAGCGCCGGCATCACGCCTTCCGGCACGGCACGCAGGCTGTGCAGGGCGATGCCGACACGCAGCATCGGACCTTCCTCGGCACGCAGGCTCTGCACGAGGGCGAGGAAGGCGTCGAGCGTGTGGCCGAAACGGCGCTGGCGCGGCTCCAGTTCCCGGTCATCGAAACCACCACTCATGTAGAGCACGGGCAAGAGGGTCAGGCGGATGCCGACATCAGCCGCGGCCGCGATCAGGGCACGCGACATCGCCGCCGGATCGGCATAAGGCCGACCGTCGGGCTGGTGATGCAGGTAGTGAAATTCACACACCGCGGTGTAACCGGCTTCCAGCATTTCGGCATAGAGCTGGCTGGCGATGGCGTACTGCGAGTCGGGATCGAGCCGACCGGCAAAACGGTACATCTGTTCGCGCCAGGTCCAGAAGCTGTCGGCGGGATCGCCGAGGCGCTCGGTCATCCCGGCCATGGCACGCTGGAAGGCGTGCGAGTGCGTATCGGGAATGCCCGGCAAGGCCCGGGACGTGGCCGTGACCGATGCGGGTTCGATGGTGGTGATGGAACCCGTCGCACCGGCATGGATGACGGCTGTCTGCCAGCCCTGCGGGGTGAAAAAGCGAAACGGAACCTGGTTACCCATCTTCGCGACTCCCGTGGCCTGGAAACGCGAAAGGCCGGCATCGCTGCCGGCCCTTCAAAACGTGGCGCCCGAAGTTGGACTCGAACCAACGACCCCCTGATTAACAGTCAAGTGCTCTAACCGGCTGAGCTATTCGGGCGGGCCGCCTATTGTATCGAGACGCACGGACAGGTCAACACATCAGGTTCGCCCGATTCAGCCGCAACCGGGCATGGCGGCCACTTCGCCCGACCCGGCGCGGCGTGCGCGGCCCGAATTGCTCAGGATCACGGCCGAGCGCACGACGCCCTCGCTGCAGATGCGCAGGGTGAGGTTGGAACCGCCGGCGCTGCCGTCGAAGCGGAAGGTGGCGCGCGAGCGACCGACCCCACTGGTGACACGCAAGCCCTCGGGCAACGCCGCCTCGCTGTGGACCAGCCAATCGGTGCCGTCGAGCCGGCCATTGTCGTTGGCATCGACGAAGACGATCCAGCCGCCGCCCCATTCACCGTCGCTGCGGCAACCTGCAGCCGGATCACCCGGACAGATCGTGGTCAGATGCTGTTGCGTGACCGCGTGTGCACGGGCAGCGGCAAAACCGGTCATCAGGAGATTGTGGGTGCTGGTGACGGCGGCGCGGCTGCGCAAGCCGGCCATCGATGGCGCCGCCACGGCCAGCAGCAGGCTCAGGATCGAGAAGGTGATGAGGAGTTCGATGAGGGTGAAACCGTGGTGCTGGCGTTGCATGACAAAGGCTCCGGGGAAGGTGGAAAAAGCATCGCCGGATGGCCCGTCCAATGTGATCGGCCGTGTGCGCAAGCGCGCCTAGGACTACGCCGCAATCCGGCCTGGGATTGCGCCTGACCTTGCTGCTGACCGGGCTTGATCCGGCGCCACGGCGTCCGGGATTCCCCCATTGACACGGCGACAAACCGACTTGACCAGGCACTGGCAAGCCACTAACGTGCGCTGTCAGTACGCGCGCACGTGCTGTTCCAGGGGCCGTTTCGGGGGTTCACGGCGGGATTTCCGCGAATCCGGAGGTGCGTGTACACCCTCCTGTTCAACCCACCACGGGGACACTCCATGTTCACCAGCAAAACTCGCCGGATCGCGTGGCGCGCGATCACGTTGGCGTCGTTCGGCTTCTTCGGCCTGTTCCTGGCCACGCCGTCATCGCATGCGATCCAGCCACAACTCGATGGCACCTCCAACCCGCCCAAAGCGGGTTTTTCGATCCTGGCCCCCGAGTTCGAGGTCCAGCCATCGAGCGACGCTGCGCGCAGCATGCAGCAACTCGTCGGCACCCAACCTGCCGCCGCTCGCTTCCTCGCCCGTCACCCGGGCGAATGGACCATCACCTGGGATCGCCGTGGCGATCGTCCCGAGATGATCATGGGCAGCGGCATCCCCTTGATCCCGGGACGCGGCAATGCGCTGCGCCCGGCCGATCTCGGCCTCGCCGATGGCGGCACGGTCGACCTGGCCACGGTCAGCGCCCTGCTCGACGCCTTCATCGCCGACAACGCCGACCTGCTCCGCACGCAGGGCCTGGAGTTTCGTCTCGACACCCGCTCCCGCGACGCCTTCGGTCCGGACAAGGCCCATTGGTTCGTCGAATACCAGCAGGTCAAGAACGACATGCCGGTGGTCGGCGCACATCTCTTCTTCCGCATCGCCGCCGGCAACATCGTGCAGTTCGGCACCTACCTGACGGCCCCGGTCGGCATCGGCACCACGCCGGCGACCAAGGCCGAAGATGCCTTTGCCCGCGCCTTCGAGCAGCTGGCGTTCCCGGCCGGCACCAAGGTCGAGGACTGGCAGGAGCGCGGCGCGCTGGAAATTCGGCCCTTCATGCCCGAGGGCGGGTTGATGCGAGGCCAGCCCTACGCCGGTCGCGCCGGCGACGGCTATGGCCACCGCCTGGTGTGGCGCTTCGCCTTCCGCGTCAACGATGACCGCACCAGCTACCAGGTGCTGGTCGATGCCCGGACCAACCAGGTCCTCGATGTGCGTGATCTCAACATGTATGCCACCGCCAAGGTCGATGGCGGGATCTTCCCGGCCGGCGCACGCAATACCGTGCCCGAGATCGTCGTGCCGTTTCAGGGCGTCAGCGTCACCAACGGCACCGCCAAGGTCACCGATGCGAGCGGCAACTATGACTACACCGGCGGCACGGCCTCGACCACGCTCAGCGGCAAGTACATCAAGATCAGTGACCCCTGCGGCACCCCGTCGGCCAGCAATTCCACCACCGGCAACCTCGCGCTCGGCACCAACAGCGGCACCGACTGCATTCGCTCCGCCAGCGGCAACGCCACCAAGGCCGCGCGCAACGCCTTCTACTACCTGACCGAGATCAATCGCATCGCGGCCTCGTACTACCCGTCCAACACCTGGCTCAACGGCACCGTCACCGCAAACGTCAACATCAACGATGTCTGCAATGCCTACTGGGATGGCAGCACGCTCAACTTCTTCAAATCCGGTTCCTACGGCAGCATGGACTGCGCCAACACCGGCGAATTGTCCGGCGTGATGATGCACGAGTTCGGTCACGGCATTCAGACCAAGATCGGCGGCAGCCCCAACGACATGGGCACCGGCGAGGCCACCGGCGATACCTTCGCCTTCCTCCAGACCCGCGATGGCTGCATTGGCGACGGTTTCATCCTGAACAGCGCCGCCAGTTGTACCGGTGTGCGGGACGTTTCGGAATACTCCGTCCACGATGGCACCGGCTTCGTGGTCAAACCCTCCAACATCGCCAACGGCGCGGGTGGGCCGAACTGTGGCCAGTACGCATGTCCCTATTACGCCAACGGTTTCCAGCCCTACATGGGTCCGATGGGCTACGAGGGCCACTGCGAGGCGATGATTCCGGGTACCGCGAACTGGGATCTGTCACAGGAACTGGCCGGCGCACTCGGCGCGACGGCCGGCTGGCAGAAGATGGCCGATCTTTGGTACGCCATCCTGCCGAGCAATAAATCGGCCTACCGGGTCGAATCGGGCGGCCAGTGCAGCCAGTCTGCCGTGGTCAACGGCTGCGGCTCGAACAACTGGTACAACCTGTACCTGGCCGCCGATGATGACAACGGCAACCTCGCCGACGGCACGCCCAATGCCTGCCGCATCTGGGATGCCTTCAACGCCCACGGCATCGCCTGCGGCACGCGCCCGACCTGCAGCACCACCGCCCCGGATTTCGCGCTTGCGGCCAATCCGACGACGCGCAACGTCTGCGCCCCGGGCAACACCAGCTACACCATCAACACCACGGCAACGGGCAATCCGCCACTGACCAATCCGATCAGCCTGAGCGTGAGCGGCCTGCCTGGCGGCGTGAGCGGCAGTTACTCGCCGGCATCCGTCAGTCCCGGCTCGAGCAGCACGCTGAACCTCGTCATCGGTGGCGGTGCCGTGGCCGGCAGCTACAGCTTCAACATCACCGGCAGCGCGACCGGACCGGGCAGCCACTCGATCAACGCCAGCCTGAACATCGCCAGCAGCGCCCCCGGCGCCGTTGGCCTCACGGCGCCGGCCAACGGCGCCAGCAACGTTGCCGCGACACCGACCCTCACCTGGGGTGCGGTCGCCCAGGCCGCTGGCTACAGCATCGAGGTGGCCACCGATGCCGCGTTCACCAGCATCGTCGCCTCGGCCAGCAATCTGAGCTCGCCGACCTGGACTCCCGGCACCGCGCTCAACACCAGCACGACCTACTACTGGCGTGTGCGGGCCGAGAACACCTGCGGCAACGGCGCCTGGTCGACGGTGTACAGCTTCACCACGGTTGCAGCCCCCGGTGACTGCGGCCCCGGCACCACCGCCAACGTGCTTTACAGCTACGGTTTCGAAAGCGGTGCCAGCGGCTGGACCTCCAATGCCGGAACCGGCAGCAACACCTGGACGATTTCCACGGCGAATCCCAAGACCGGCTCCAGCCACTACCGTGGTACCGACCCGTCGGCGACGTCCGATCAACGTCTCGTCTCACCGGCCATCGCCCTGCCCTCGGGCCAGAATCCGGTGGTGCTGAAGTTCCAGCACGTGCCGAACATGGAAAACGGCAGCGGCACGGTCTGCTACGACGGTGGCCTGCTCGAAGCATCCAGCGATGGCGGCACGACCTGGACCCAGGTACCGAACGCCAGCCTGCTCGTCGGCCCCTATGTCGGCACGATCAGCAGCACCTACGGCAATCCGCTGGCGGGCAAGCAAGCCTGGTGCAGCGCCGCCACGACGGCCTATCGTCAGACCATCGCCGACGTCAGCAGCTATGCCGGTCAGACCGTGCAGTTCCGCTTCCGCATCGGCTCCGACAGCTCGGTCGGGCGCACCGGCTGGGACATCGATGACGTGATGGTGCAAAGTTGTGCGTCGTCGGGCGGTTCTTCGTACACGGTCACACCCAGCGTCGGCACGGGATCGGGTTCGATCTCGCCCGCCACGCCGCAGGTCGTCGCCGGTGGTTCGACCACCACCTTCACGCTGACCGCCAATGCCGGCTTCCACATCGACACCGTGGCCGGCACCTGTGCCGCCGGCACCTTGACGGGCACCAGCTACACCACGGGTGCGATCACGGCCAACTGCACGGTCATCGCCAACTTTGCCGCCAACCCGGTCGGCACTCCGACGATCAGCGTGACGCCGGGAAGTCTCGGTGCCTCGCAGGCGACCAACACATCCACCAGCCAGACGCTCGCCATCGGCAACAGCGGCAGCGCCGCGCTGAACTGGTCGATCAACGAGGCCCTGCCGCGCCCGAGCGCGCCGGATCCGTTCGCAAGCGCCCGCGCCGGCAGCAACACCGGTGTGTTCCTCGTGCCGCAGGCCAATCCTGCGCCGATGGCCATCGTCATCGACGAGGGCTTCGACACCATCAGTGCCTTGACCGGCTGGACGATGTCGAACCAGAGCAACCCGGCCGGTCTCAACACCTGGTTCCAGGGCAACGACACCGTCTTCCCGGCCTACGATGGTGCCGCCACCGCCTACATCGGGGTGAACTTCA
>WBZR01000783.1_pt1 | contig 46526 bp, 33 predicted proteins | sample 5204231 | NCBI WGS metagenome assembly WBZR01 (sample SAMN12412403, study PRJNA552823) | activated sludge metagenome | isolation source: activated sludge from anammox sidestream of wastewater treatment plant... | place: USA: Virginia | collected 2017-08 | reverse complement strand
TGGGGTTGCTCCCATATAGCCCTCCTTTTCTTTATGGTTTAGTTTCTTGTATCAAAACTATTTTTTACCATATTTGGAGGGCTTTTTCTTTAACTAAGTCTCTCTTTTTCTACTCTACCAAAAAATTGCCAATTGGAAATAAAACTTGAAAACGAATTAAATGGAATCAGGTATGTGATGTTGGTAAAAGAAGCCGAACGGCTTTTATGCTATTGCGGTTTGGTTGAAAGGGGGGAGATATTTTGACATTTTTGGCAAAAATTATGAATGGACATAACCCTGTCAGGATTTTAAATCCTGACAGAGTTGATTCGCTTTTCCGGCTTGTTTTGGCTGGGTATCTGATTTCATAACGGAAAAAATCAAAATAGATAAGGCCATTCGTTGTATTCACCATGGCAAACCTTAGATTCACACCAATGAATGTTAATATGCACCTAATTTCAAATCCTGCTCTGCACTTTCATTGCACGACATTTGCAACTTTTTTGTTTGCATCCGCAAGAGTTTTTTCCTCCATAAATGCGAGGCACATGAGGCAAACGAGGGATACGAAGATATATCCGAGAGAATAATTGTCAGTATAATCTTTTATTGTGCCTAAAATTATCGGAAGGAAGAAACCGCCAAGACCGCCTGCTGCTCCTACTAATCCCCCCACGGCCCCCGTATCTTTCGGAAAATATTCTGCCACGAGTTTGTATACAACACCGTTGCCAATGCCAAGGCAGGTTCCCATAATATAGAACACCATGAGCGAGGTTACCAGTGATACGTTTAAATTAAGGAATACCGCTATGACAAGCACAATTACGGTAAGAAACATCATTATTTTTCTTCCATTGAACCTATCGCCCAGATAGCCTCCTACAATTCTGGTGAATGACGAAAGGAACACAAATATCGACGTGAAGCTTCCGGCCTTTACCGGTGAAATATCATAAAAATCGCAGAGATATGACGGTAGCCATATCGAAAAACACACAAAGAATCCAAAAAACATAAAATAAAACAGGCAAAAGATCCAGGCCAGCCTGGAAGATTTGAAGAGCTTCAGCTTATCGCTTAAGGTTGAAACCTTTACATTCGGAGATTTTGGGGCATTGGAAGTAAAAAACCAGTAGACAAATGCCATGAAGAGCAGTGGAAATGCATAAATGATAAATGCCTTATTCCATCCCATAGATTCCGCGATAAATGGCGCTCCAAACGCAGAGAGCGCAGTACCTGCATTTCCCACACCGTATACTCCTAATGCAAAGCCTTGCTTTTTCTTAGGGTACCATTCTGAAACATGAGGGATTCCAACGGCAAATGAAGAACCTATTAAACCGAAAAAAAATCCACACACTAACAAAGAGCCATAGCTATGCGCAAAACCGGTAAAAAACAGAGACACAAACCCAAAGAGAAGCATTATCGTAAAAACGAGTCTTCCGCCATATTTGTCCGTAACAATACCCATAGGAATTTTCGCAAGGGAACCAAGTAATACCGGGGTTGCAAGTAATAATCCCACCGATGTGGAAGACAGGTTAAATTCTTCCTGAAAATATACTGCCAAGGGTGCAAACATTGTCCAACCGGCAAAACATAACGCAAATGCAAGAGTCGCAAGTATCATTACCCTTGTATTGCCATTTGGCGTTTGTATCGATTCATTCGCAGACATATTCATAAAAAATCTCCCGACAATGAAAAAAGTATCGTTTTGATGAAATAATTGTAATTTTTGCTGATGCTACCTCTTAAACAGCTATTAACATGAGTAATGATGCTATCGTAAGAAAGTCCATATTCGTGCCTACTCTATGCATCCTTTTCACCGAGAAACGTTCCTGATACACCCCATGTTGACACCAGTTTGTCTTCCATAGAAAATCTCTGCTCTTATAAAATCTTTTACTACTTTAATTCCCAGGTCTTTTCTGATTTTTCAGATGATTGGTTTGCCTTGCTTTCGTCAACCTCTTTCTTTTTGTCCTCCGGGTAACTCGTATCTTCAGCTTTGAAGATGGGAAGTTCCTTTTTGAATTCAGAAATCTTGTTTTTAATGAAATCTTCATCTCTCTGCGCTACAAAGGAGCCAAAAGTCTTGAAAGGGTTGCGTATCTCGAATTTTTGCTCCCGAAGATACCCGCGTTCTCTCCTTAATTCATAACCATCCAGGATCGCTATAATAAAACCAACCGTAAAGATGATTGTTACTCCCAGTAATGTCTTTTGAGGCAGAGATAAATTTTTAAGCATATAACCCGCGCTTAATTTTCTGTAAGTCAATATCGCCATTGCAAATGCCGGAATGAGCATCGCTATCATAAGTGATTTTGTCATTGAGTTAATATTATTTAAGGCGCTGAAGGCTTCATCGGCGTCAAGTTCAACTATGAGCCCCATATCAAAATCTTTCAGCCAACTCCATGCGCCTACGACTTGCAATCCGCCATAATCCCGGTAACCCTTCAGATCGTAACCGGTTGTTTTTCCCGTGATGCATTTTTTTACTCCTTTTGTAATCATTTGACTATCAGGGTCTTCAACAACATGACACGTTTTGCAAGTATCGCCGGTATTTTTGATAAGCTCTGAAAACCTTGATTGAGTGATCATGATCCCTTCTTGATTTACCAGATAAGCTTCACCCGTCTCGCCAAATACAACGTTTTTCATGACCTGGTTCAGCACTGAAATGTCCATCCATAGGACCACGCCGCCTATCACAACACGGTTTTCATCTTTAATTGGATACGACAGAAACACTGAAGGTACATCGCCGCCTTTTTCATCCTTGATATCGTCACTATAAGCGCTATAAGAGAAATGGATTACATTCGAAAAAATTGTTTTTCCATCCTCTAAGGTTTTCTGAATATTGAGAAATGCCATCTCTTTTGTAATATTTTTGCCAAGCATAGATATTTCATTTTCCGTCGCAACCTGAATGATACTAGCGCTGTCACAAATAAATATCCCTTTATATCCGTAATCAGCTTTTATGCATTCCAGCAGTGTTTTTAACCGGAGATACTCATGCACATTTTTCCCATTTACAAGGTTTGCAAACTTTTCATCTCCATGAATCAATAAGGTGCTGAGAATTGCATCTGAAATAGTCCTGGCATGCGATTCTTTTTCTTGCTGCAATAAAGTTAACAAGTCTATTTGTTTATTGAGGAAGCTCTTCAGATTATTTTTTACCCCATGCTTTAACTCCGCGCTCGCCTTTGGAAATGCCATAAGTCTGAATAATACTAAGGGAAGCAACCCGAAAAGCATAAATGTAAGAATGACCATGACCACCCGATTTTTTAATATGCGAATCATTATTTTACCCTTTCTAAGGTAAACTACCTTTTTTCCCGAATTTGACTTTTTATTAAATTCAATACGTGCGCTTCAATATCGTTTCTTTTAAAAGCGTCACAGTTGGCTCAGTTGGCTATTTCACGTCAACTTATGTAAATGTGTCAAATTATAAACTATCAGATAATTTTTGTCAATGGTATGGATACGAATGTGTACGAATACGAAGGATCACCTCTGTTTGAAATGAGGTGAGAAGAAGTTAAAGACCATCATGGGATTGTTTCGTTTTTTAACGGGGGCCTTTGTTATAAAAAACAGGAACAATGCACATGGCAATCAAAAGGGTATAAGTCAGGTATGGAGTGGAAGAAGATTTTGGATTGATTTGCTCTTAAAGATGATCATCTCTGAACCTCGTTTTTAAATTGTAGATAAACTTCCTTGGTGTTTTCATCAACGGTGACGCGAAAATTCTTGCCAAGACGCTTCTTTTGTCGAGCCAGGGACATCTTTAATAAAGAAGGGCATAGAACGGATGTAAACACAATAACCATAATAATCGAGGAAAATACGGTGTCGTCCAGTATGCCCATGTCGCTGCCTATACCAGATAAAATTAAGGTTCCCTCCAGCTTCATTGCCATTCCAATGCCGATAAGCATGCGGTTTATGCCTCTTTCAGTTGGGCAAACGCTGCAGAAGAACTTTCCAAAAACGGCAGCGCCCGTTATTGCAAGACCAAGGAATATCGCATCCTTATTCAAAATACTTTCCAGATTCACCTGTGCGCCTACCCGCACGAAGAGTATTGGCACAAGAATCATATAATACGGACGAATAATACGTTCCACGGTGCTATATTCTTTTTCGTCAGAATCTTTAAATTTTACATTTCTGAGCAGCAAACCCGCTGCAAACGCCCCTATTACGCCGTGAAGTCCGATTGATCCGGAAATAAAGGCAAACATGAGTGATAGAATTATTACGATAGATATCTTTAAGCCCTCTGCCACTTTGCTCGTTAAGAAATTACCGAATCTCTCCCCGTATTTTGTGACAATTACCAAAACAATTGTCAAAAAAGAAAATGCAATACCCGTAGTAATTACTACATTCATTACAGATACTTCACCCTTCGTGGCAATTCCGCTTACGATACCAAAGGTCAATATTACAATAATTTCAGTAAGAAGGGTTGCGCCTGTTATAATTCTGCCCTCAGGGGTATTCATTGCCTTTAATTCGCTTAGAATTGCGAATAATAATCCCGTGCTCGTATTGCAGATAATAATAGCCAAAAGCAGTTTCGAACTAAATGCAGCATCCGAGAGAAGGAAATAGCAGACTAAAAGGCCTAGCCCGGCAGGCGCTATTATGCCCCCGAGGCTTACCAGAAATGATGAAAAGCCCACCCGTAATAATGCCTTGATGTCTGTGTGAAGGCCAGCCGTTAAAAGAAGTAACAATGTCCCAAAGTAGGATATCACCTTCAAAAATGGCATTGTCTGCAGAAAAACAAAAAATTCAGATCCTGTTAGAAAGAAAAAATTGCCCAGTATTATCCCCGCGATTAAATTTCCAACCACCTCAGGAAGCTTTACCATACTAGCCAACCAACCTCCAATTTTGGCCGCAATAAGAGTAATTGCAACCGCGATGATAATGCTGAGAGTCGGATTCGTATGCCATATCTCCCAGGTAAATTTTAAATCTTCTGTCTCTTTTCTTGATTCAGATGGCGGCTCAGATGAGGATATTTCTTTCTCAGGCTCTTTTGCCCCTTCCATTATTACGTCCGGGCCCTTTTCCTTTGCCGTGTAGGAAGATTCTTCTGCGGGAGTTAAAGACGTCTCTTTCCCGTCTATAGTCGTGTCGGATTTGTTTTCAATATTAAGTGTGTGCGTGCCTTTTGCCTCCAGCTCCTCGCCTGCAGTAATTTCACTATGAAAATTTGGTGTGGCGATTGTCATTGGCGTACTTTCTGCTTTAGTTTCCGGAAAGGTCTCTGAAAAAGAGGTTGTCGGTGGGTGACCATCGTCAGCCAGGGATTTCTCCTGATTAATTTTTTCCTCTTGCATTTCTGAGGAAGGGGGTTTTTCCCCGGTAATGGGCTGATCGGATTTGTTGTTTTCCTCGTACCCCTGAGTTGTATCTTTTTCAGCAGCAGGGGACTGTTGTTCGTCAACAGACAGGGTTTCAGAATCCGGCGTAGCTGGTATTGAATGGATGTCTTTTTTTTGATTGTCAACAGGAGCTTTGTTTTCTGTGACTATTGAGTGGTAATCTCCATCTGCAGAAAGTCCTTTCTGAAGACCTTTTTCCTTGCCTATCTCAGGAGGGGAAGGAGCTTTTTCTTCAGTAACAATCGGAAGAGGCGCGTTATCCACCGTGGGTGTTTGCGTTCCCTTTTTTTCTCCAGTGAGGGATTGTTCATTAATAACAGACATGAGAGAAACATCAGGTGGAGAAACATGTTGATGCGCATCTTTTTCCGCGGCGTTTAAAGATGCTGCTTTTTCCACGACAGTTGGCTGCTGATCCCTATCAGGTAATTTTTCCTGGAGATTTTTTTCCTTTGTCGTTTTCAAATGTCTCATTAAATATTGCTTTGGAGAAAGTATTTCTTCAATAGGAAAAGAGGGCACTTCCTTTTTCATATCAAAGGACATTTGACCGGACTGTTTGATAGGTTCTGAATGCCCATCTCCTAAGGGAGATGCGCCAATTGCAACAGAGCAATAAAAAGAGACAACAACAGTTAGAAAAGTCAGATGGTATTTTAAAATAGGCATCGGTATACTCGGATCAAAATTATAAAATCTGTGACCATTTAGATTTTCAAAAGCCCAATAGGGACAATATCATTCCTCGCGCAGCAAAGCCACAACCAATTCTCCGCTGTGAAAGCGGGAGATTGCTTCGGACAAGACCCTTGCAATGACACTGACTATGTCTTTGATGACATAAGGTACGTTGTCATTTTGCGAGCGAAGCAAGGCAATCCTTCTCTTGTAAACAAACGGTACCTTCTGATAAGGGGTAAATAGGGCTATAAAAAAAGATTTTATACAGTAATACGATAGAAAAAATTTTTCAAAAGGTCAAATTGTTACCTAAAATCTTATCTTATTAATGGAAACAATAATGGTAATTCATTGGTTCCTGATCTCAGGATTTTTTCAAACGCAATGCTTCGGTTGAACACAAACGTGAGAGGCTTGGAATTCATAACGCAGCACAGTCGCAACCAAAAAAGTTCAACCACAAGGAACGCAAAGTTTTACACAAAGACTACAAAGAAAACATTACAGAAAAAAGAAGTTTTTATGAAGTAACACTATGGAGATGCGTTTGTTTTCTGAAGTTTCTGACTCTTTATTTCAGTAAACCAGTCTGATTCTTTTATCATTACGCTGTCCAGAATAGTGCTAATCAATACATATACCGCAGCACCTCCGCAACCAATTCGCCCTCAATAGCGGGGAGTGAGGGGGTGTTTAAAAACTTGCAAAAAAGAATTTATGCGGTAGTGCTATAGATACCTGCAAGCAAGGTTGATTACGCTGCGTCGTACCCTAAGAATCAGCATAAATCAATCCTACCGGAAAGTCAAATACACAATCATGTATCCCGGCATTGAATAATATTTTCTTGCTGTCCATCAGGCTTCCGATTAAAAATTCAAGGCCAAGCACAAACGGTATAAAGAGAACGCCAGGTTTAGCGATAAATTCTGTGATGATTGTAACGGGGAAGAAATTCTAAAGGATCATGCCGATTACGATAAACATGGCAACGCGTGATTGGTTGATTTTGGAGCCTGAAGAATCAGTTAAAATGAGAACAACGCGGAAAATACCTGAAAATATTTCGCTTTCGTTAACAAGTATTTTAAGTTTTACTCTTTACACAGAGACTCTTAATGAAAATAATTTTTTTACGCGACAAGGCATTTCCCTTTTTCATTAATTTACGGCACTAAATAGATCTTTGCCTCCTTTACATTATCATCAATGTATGTCTCACGGGGGATTTTTTCAATTTCAGCCCGTATTGTATAGGCATCCTCCTTCAGTCCCTTGGTATTCCAGGTATAGGTGAATTTTTTGGAAGATAGGCCATCCAATGTTTCAGCCTCCCGGCCTATGATTTGTTTCATCGTGGAACACGTTACGGTCAAGATGGTTGTTTCCTTTGTCATCCTTTCGTTACCAATAACCACGACAACGGGTATCTTTTCTCCGATTGAGGCCATCATGGGGGCGTCCAGCGATACGATCATTACCCCATGCACCATCGGCTCGATATTCCTTTTCTCATCAGCAAGGCAGGCAGATAATTTGGTTGCAGAAAAACAGCATGCAATAAATATCAGGTTTATTCCTACGCTATTCTTATAATATTTCATCATAACCGCCTCCTGTGTACGCAAATGATTACAAATATCTAAGATTGCTTTAGCAATAACTGAAACAAGTAAATTAAGTATACTATCGTATACTATTATGTCAACAGGTAAATGTGCGTTTACCTATTCATGCTATAGAATCTGATGCCATTAATTTATAAAACCAAAAAGGCCAGCTATACGAAGCTGGCCTTTTTTGCACGGAGACTTCGCTAACGCTAAAGGGGAGACGCTAGGAAGTCTTTTGTGCGTGAAATCTTTATGAAAGATATTTCCGTTGCTGCTTTCTTGATGAATTTGTTTGTGACGTATTACTTCATCTTTATCTTGACGTCCTTAATCTCTTCAGGAGTCCCGCCTGCCCGCGGCAACTCTGCGCTTCCTGACCCACCCTTTATGCCGCCCATTTTCTTTGCCCCTCTTTCATCCGTAACCGTGGCAAACCAGTACAGGAAGGTGACGAAGAAAGACCCCCCCACAATATTCCCGAGGGTAACAGGGACAAGGTTCCACCCAAACATCTTACCCCATGAAATTACCGCTGGGTCGTGCGGCAGTAAATTTGCAATCGTCAAAAACGTCATGTTTGCCACACTGTGCTCCATCCCCGTAGTAACAAAACAGAACAAGACCCACCAGCACATGATTATCTTGCCTGAATCGCTTGTGCATCTGAAGGTTGACCATATACCTAGGCAAACGAGCCAGTTACAGAAGATGCCCCTGAAAAACAATTCCCACCACGGCGCATTCATCTTATAGGTAGCCGCCTTGTTTAAAAAAGCATGCCATGGATCAGGAGCGAACACGCCGGACATATAAATTAAAAGCGCAAAAATCATCGATCCGCCCAGGTTGCCTAAGTACGTCCAAAACCACCCCAACATTGAATCGCCAAATGATACGGTGCCCCGAAAGGACCCTTTTAATAGCAGTAAGTTATATCCGGTAAACAATTCGGCGCCACCAATAACTACTAAAATCAAGGCGATAGGGAATACAGCGCCGCCAACTATTTTGCCAATCCCCGGATTTATCGCTGCAACAGGCGCAGCCGCAATAACCATGAGAAGGACACCAAATCCAATATAAAAACCCGCTACCACGGAAAGCGTCAAGAAGCCTATAAGGCTGTGCTTCATTGCCGTGGCTTTCTTTAACGATACCGCTGCAATTGCATCTACATTTCCCGTATATAACATTAATTGTTCTCCTCTAAAATGTTGTAGACACTATTTTAAAACAATACCAATTATTTACCCTCTCTTCTAAGGCACATTACAATGCAACGTTCATTTCAAATCAGTAATTCATCTGGTGCACCCCCTTTCTTTCGTTTCATATAAGCTCTTTGAACGCGGACAAACATAGTCTGTCTGTGTCACCCTCTATACCGCATAAATAAAATGGAACCTCCTTACAATCAAATTCTTCCCTCTCAGGGTTGTTTCAATCTTGTAGATTGAACCATGTTTTTGACATGGGCCTGTCCACCTTCATTTGGCGCCAGATATGTGGAACGGGTAAAATCTTCGTCTCAATCATTGACAATTGAACCAACCCTGAGATGAGAGGAGGCTTTTTACGAACAGATAACGGACACCGGGTATCCAGGCCTTGTTGCCGTTGTTTTATCCGCTGTGTTTTATCTGTTATTTTCGTATGCCATGGTTAGCCCAAAACCGATGGCATAACATCTATTTTCTATTCGTTGAACTTACTGGTGAGGCAGCCTCCATTCTTCCGGCGCCTTTAACGGCTCCTCAAGTTGTTTTCTGAGCGTCACATTTTCTTTTTTCGTTGTTTCGATATTCTTCAAGAGTTCTTGAATTGACAAATCCTTACTATTGAGCGTCTTTCTTGCTAATGACAACGAATCCTCCAACCCCCATATCTCTTTTTGTAATCGGGCTTTCTCCTCCTCCAGCATTGCCTTTATGTCTTCGAGTTTCTCATTGGCGAGTTTCAATTGTTCATCATGTTCCTTAAATGAGGCCGTAAGCTTTTCCGCTTCCTCTTTTTGTCGCGTAATATCACTAATCATCTTGTTTAGCTCTTCCATTGAACCAAAGGCCTTCATCACTCTGTTTTCGAGTTGCTGGTGAAATGTCTTTTCCCTGACGTATCCCGCCTCTTTCATCCTGTAATACTTATTAAGCATTTTTGTCGCAAACCCAACGTTCACAAATAAGAGTATTACAATAAGGGTCTTGGCATTAACGGATAAACCCTTTGTCGTCTGATCTACCATAATTCTGCGCTCCTGGAACAGGGTATTTTAATGAAATAATGGTATTCTATCGTTCTGTTATATCTCTAAATACACCCGTAATCCTGATTGGCTTACCGCTTTCATCTCGCTCTAAATTGGACGTCCTCTCAGAAATGAATCGCTCTCCATTTTTCCTCTTACAGTATGACGTAAAATCTCTCCATATACCGTCCTTTTCCAATTTTGCAATCAATTCCTTTCGATCATCAGGATTCACATAGATGTCCTTTACCTGTGTCCCAATCACTTCTTCCGGCGAGTTGTAGCCAAGGATCTCTGCCCCAGCCTGATTGATCCAGGTAAATGTCCCATCTACCGTCGGAGCGCTTTGGTATATCCCTTCTTTTAATGAATCCAGCAATTGTCTGTAGTGCCTCTCGGATTCCTGTAATTCCTCTTCAGACCTCTTTCTCTCGGTGATATCCCTGAATATTCCATCTATGCGTGTCGGTTTCCCCTTATCATCAGTAACCAGATTTGATGTGCGTTCCATACAAAAACGTTCACCGTTTTTCCTCTTGCACAGGGAAGAAAAATTCCTCCATACCCCTTCCTTCGTCAACTTTTCAACTATTATTTTTCGGTCGTCTGGATTTATATAAATATTCTTTACCCTCGTTCCAATGGCTTCTTCCGGTGAGTTGTAGCCAAGGATCTCTGCCCCAGCCTGATTGATCCAGGTAAATACTCCATCCGCGGTCGGTTCGGATTGATATACCCCTTCTTTGATTGAATCGAATAACACGCGGTACCTCTTCTCAGATTCAACAATCTCTATCTCCGTTCTTTTTCTCTCTGAAATGTCCCTGAAGACTCCATGGATAGCCACAGGCAGTTCTTTCTCATCCTTTAGCAAATTGCTGGTGCGTTCCGCATAAAAACTGTCGCCATTTTTCCTTTTGCAAAGGGATACAAACTCCCTCCATACTCCGTCTTTTTCGAGCCTCTCGCACAGCCGTCTCCGGTCTTCCGGATCCACATAAATATCCTTTACCTTTGTCCCGATCACCTCCTCCGGGGCGCTGTACCCTAATATCTCCGCACCCGCCTTATTGATGAAGGTAAAAACGCCGTTCGCGCCTGGTTCCGATTGATACACCCCTTCTTTGATAGAATTAAACATGCCCCGATATCGTTTTTCTGATTCCACGACCTCCCGTGTCTTCTCATCCAAAGATTTCGCCATCGTGTTAAAAGAATTGGCCAATCCCCCGATCTCATCTTCTCTTTTGATGTCCACCCGATGGGTTAAATCCCCTGCCGCCATCTTCTCGGTTACTTCCCGCAACTTAAGAATGGGAATCGAGGTCTTCCGACCAATGAAATACGCCACAATCACTATGGGAAATGCAATCACCAGGAGCACAGAACTCACGATATATTTAAGATTATAAGCAGCCCCATACCCTTCATCCCGGTCTATTTCCGCAATAATGCCCCAATTAAATTCCGGCAACCAGCGCCATACCCCGAGCACGGTCAGCCCGCTATAATCCTTATACCCTTTTGCGTCAAAACCGTTATTCCCCGCTATGCACTGCTTCACGCCATTCGTCAAGTCTCCCGTCTCAGGGGTAACCAGTTTCAATTCCAGGGCGCATCGCTTTTTTACCAGCCCCATCTCTTTCAGGTGGGTTGCAAACCGCGATTCCGTAATCATATACCCATCTTTGTTCACCAGATAGGTTTCTCCCGTTTTACCCAGATTCAGACTCAGCATCAGGTCGTTCAGGACATTCGCGTCCACCCGAATGGCAACAACGCCAATCACAACCCCATCCCGGTCCTTAAGCGGTGTTGAAACGAACATGGTAGGCAAACCCAGCTCCTTCTCTCCTAATTCATTCGTCAGCGGAACCTCCGAGGGAATTATGCTCGATGCGGAAGTGTTCCCCTGTATCGCATGCCTGAAATAATCCATCCGTGAAACGTCAGCGCCCACAGCCTCTCCGGCAGTACCAACGGTTATCACACCCGCGTCGTTACATACGAAGACGCCTTTATAGCCATACTCACCCCTCGCCACCTCCAAATATTGGACAATATCAGGGTAATCCCGATCATCCGTGGCGATCCTTGCGCTTCTGATCATCAGGGGATTATTCGCAATCACGCGGGCATTCTTCATTCTCTCATGCATCCACGTAGTAACCAGCTCTGCCTGTTTATGCCCAATACCATCAAGGTTCCTGATCAGGACTTCCTGAAGGTCAGACTGTATCCGTGGGTAGGCAATAATCCGCAACACGACAAAGGGCAGTAACGTAAATACAATCAGTAAAAAAATAATCCGATTTTTAATCGAGATATACATAGATTTCTCCGTAATTTAGCAAAATAGAACGCACCGCTTTATGAAAAAATAAAAATCTGTGGCTTTCAAGTCGATGTCTATAACTTCCCTGATTTTCCCTGAGCGCTTCTGTTTAAACACCCATCAGTTCCTTTGTGCAGAAGATTTTGCCAAGTATACAATCGTATACTTAAACGAAATGCATGCCAATGATGTTAAAAAAACAGAAATTGTCGTCCTTTTTTTATAAGAGACGCCAAACGAGTATACTTATGTAAACGATAATTTATTCGGCAATGCCTTGTTTGCGCAATGCCTGACGGAAAAGACCATTTCATTGTGAAACGAGGGTTTCATATGTTGAATATCGTTTGCAAAATCAGATACCAGGTAAACGACTGGATACTGGCGAGTCATATAGCCAAATATTTACCTGAATTAATCGCGCATATTCTTCATGGTATTTCACCAATACAGACAAAAAACAGATAGTTTTTGACCTCACGGGTTTTTTCCTTATAATAGCGTAATATCATAGCGCGGCACAGCCGCAACCAAATTTCCTTTATGAAAGCGGGGAGATTGCTTCGGAAAAGGCCCTCGCAATGACAGCGACCATGCACTTTGATGGCACACGGCACGTTGTCATTGCGAGTGAAGCGAAGCAATCTTTCACTCATAAAAAACGGTACCTCCTGAAAGGGGTTTGTGAAAAAACTTACAGAAAAAAGAAGTTTTTATACAGTAATACTATATGAGCATATGAGATTTGCAGTATTTGGAATGACGGTCAACGCCTGTTTGAGCATGGTGAATGAGTAACGAGCAGCCTGAAACGTTTGGTAGCCAGGCCTTAATGTTTCCATTTCAAGTGGTTCAAGCTGATGCGGCACGGCAGTATTCGTTTGTCAGGAGTATAAAGGAATATGATTTATACAAAAGAGTCGATCAAAGAACTTATTTCGAATAAACTGAAAGATTATAAGCTTATCGTTGTCTCAAATCGCGAACCTTACATACACTACTATGCAGGCGAAGAGATTAAATACATCATTCCGGCCAGCGGGATGGTCACGGCGCTGGATCCCATTATCCGGGCTGAAGGAGGAACATGGATCGCCCATGGCAGCGGTGACGCCGACAAGGAGGTGGTAGACGGCAAAGATTGTATTGCCGTTCCGCCTGATAATCCCCAGTATACTCTCCGGCGGGTCTGGCTCACCCATGAGGAGGAAGAGCGGTTTTATTACGGCTTTTCCAATGAGGCGCTGTGGCCGCTTTGCCATATTGTGTACGTTAAGCCAAAATTTCAGGAGACGGATTGGCTTGCCTACAAATCGGTGAATCAGAAATTTGCCAATGTGATTCTGGAAGAAGTCGGAAATGACAAGGCCTTCGTTTTCATCCAGGATTACCATTTTACCTTGCTTCCCAGGATGCTTAAGGAAAGCAGGCCTGACCTGCTGGTGGCTCAGTTCTGGCATATCCCGTGGCCAAACCGGGAGGCATTCCGCATATGCCCGTGGGGTCAGGAAATTCTGGAGGGGCTCCTGGGAAATGACCTCCTGGGATTCCACATCCAGTACCACTGCAACAATTTTCTCGATACCATCGATAGAAATCTGGAGTCAAAGATTGATTATAGTAAATTTACCGCCACAAAGGGCGGTAAGGTTACTCATGTTCGGCCATTCCCTATCAGTATTGACTTTGAGGAGTTGAGTGTGCGGGCACGGAGCGTGGAAGTTGAAAATGAAATGATGCGGGTGAAAAAGGAACTGGGTTTAAAGAATCAGATCATAGGCGTGGGTTTGGACCGCGTTGATTACACCAAGGGCATTCCGGAAAGATTCAAAGCCATCGACAGATTCCTTGAACGATATCCGGAATACAAAGGGCGATTTACCTTCATACAAGCGGGAACCATTAGCCGCATACAAATCGACGATTATCGTAATTATAATGATATTATCTACGATCTCATGGTAGAGATTAATCATAAATACCACAGCGGGAGATGGACACCCCTTCGGTTGCTGAAATCGCACTTTAACCGCATAAACATACAAGCGCTGTACCGGTTGTCGGACATCTGTATCGTGAGCTCATTGCACGATGGCATGAATCTGGTTGCCAAGGAGTTTATCGCCACACGGTTCGATGAGTCGGGGGTATTGCTTCTCAGCCGGTTTACCGGCGCAGCCGAAGAACTCACGGGCAGCATTCAAATCAATCCTTACGCTACCGACACCTTTGCCGAGGCGATAAAGGCCGCCATCGAAATGCCTCCCGATGAGAAAAAGAAACGGATGCAACGTATGAGGGAACAGGTGCTTGAGCACAATGTTTACAATTGGGGGCAGAGTATTGTGAACGAACTCATCAAATTAGACCAATGAAATATGCATTTGACCATCTTCAGGCTATCCGGGAACTGCTCCTGGCGCATGATAAAATAACCCTTTTGACCGACTTTGACGGCACTTTAACGCCTATCCAGGAACATCCAGACCTTGCTATCCTTTCAGAGGATATACGGCAAATTTTATTAAAGTTTTCTCAGAGCAGGATATTCTTTCTTGGGATTATAACGGGCCGTTCGCTCCGGCAGATAAAAAAACTGGTAAATATTCCCAAAATACTGTATGCCGCCAATCATGGAATTGAACTGGAGGGACCGGGTATACGGTTCAGCTGCGCTGAGGCGAAAAAGGCACGGTACAACCTCTGGCATGTCTATATGAGGCTTTTTAACGCCCTGAGGCATATTGAAGGGATATACCTGGAGGATAAAGGATATGCCGTTAGTTTACATTACCGCCTGGTCAAAAAGGCGCGTGACACGGAATTCGTAACAAAGACTCTCGACAGTATTATAAAACCCTACCTTGAAAAAAAGATCCTGTCCCTGTGTACGGGAAAGATGGTTTACGAGATACGGCCGCCGGTAACGTGGAACAAGGCGACTACGATTCAGTGGTTGCTGACCAATTATCTTCCTTTAGCATTCAGCGGGGATGCCCTTCTTGTTTATCTCGGTGATGATCAGGCAGATATTGAAGTGTTTACCGCCCTGAGCGGGAAAAAGCTGACGATCTTTGTTGGTACGCCAACCGACACATCCGCGGCTGATTATTATGTCCATTCCCCGGAAGAGGTAAAATCTTTTTTAGAATTTCTCTATAAACAAAAGGATGAGGGCCACCATGATCTCCTTACCGAAGGCAAAAGAGCCATTTAAATTCTATACACAAACCCATATACCTGAACTTACCGGACTCAGGGCGAGCAATCTGCAGGAACTGCTTGCCGTTATAAAAACCGTCCCCGGCTCTGTTATTTACTACCACACCCATCGTTTTCTCCAGCAACACCAATATCTCTCACCAGAACCCCCCAATGACTTTGCTTACTGGATTACGGGTATCATAGGCGAAGAGGAGCTTGGGGAATCATTGTATAGTATCGATACCATTCAATACACAACCATCCGTGAGCTTCGGGACGAGATTATTCGTACGATCGAGGATTACATAAAAAAATATCCCCGATCGCTTCAAAGATTTACGATACCCGGAGATGAGTTCCATTTTATAAAATCGGTTAGCTTTATTTATCAAACGCCTTATACCGCATCAGACCTCAAGGAATTTCAGGCTGCATTGCAGAGGGTAACGCTGGAATCTATCTATTTTCATATGTTTGAGGCAAGGCTTCGTATCGGGAAGGGCATCAACGATTTTTCAAAATGGCTTGAAGACGGTTTGGCAGAAAGCAAGCTGGCAAACAAAATCGCCGCCCTTGATCCGTACACCCACACAACGGAAAATCTCCGGTTTACACTGGTAAAATTAATTGAAAAACAGATTGTTGATCATATGAAAAAACCGCAAGAAACAGAGATTATTCTTTCTAATCCGAACGAGTCGGAAAAGGCAAAATCTGGGACACAAAATTCGTAAGTCAAGTCTGTCAGGGTTTAAAACCCTGACAGAGGTTCTCTTGTTCATAATGCAGCACAGCCGCGACCAAAAAAGTTCAACCACAAAGAACGCAAGGTTTTACACAAAGATCACAAAGAAAAGATTACAGAAAAAAGAAGTTTTTGGAGAGTGATACTATAGTGCGCGTTTTGAGTGTATGATGTAACTTTCCATACAAAACAAAAAAATCGTTAGAATAAAAGCCTCTGCCCGCTTCACATAAATGCGAATTCATGACGGGCAAGGCTGGGGAGGAGGGAGCAATCGTTATCCGTGCAATCCCCGAAATAAACAGGGCGCTGCCGCCCGTCTGTGATATGGCGATAGAGGCACAGGCAATCATGTTTTATATGATGAAAGATGGAATGAATTTCGTCGGCGCTGCAAAAACTTGAAAAACGTACCCCGTATCAAATGCTGATATGGAAAAGCGAATCCCGCCGAACAACATGAGGAAATGGTCTCAGAGGCGATAAAAAGCTTTATGGAAAAAGTAATGAAGGATAAAGAATAATGCCAAAGATTACCGAGTATGAACCGATTGTGGGTCCAAACACCATTGAAGAGTTGCGGTTGCTGGCCGGCAAACTCCAGGGAAAGATAATTCAGAACGTCAATTCCACGGCAGTGGGTGGCGGTGTGGCGGAAATCCTCAATCACATGGTGCCCTTATTGCAGGAATTGGGGGTGGACGCCCGATGGGATTTTATTAAAGGCGGTGAGAGCTTCTTCAATGCCACAAAAAAATTTCATAATGCCTTGCACGGAAAACCAGAGGAAATTACCCCGCACATGTTCGAAACCTTTATGGAAACCAGTCAGAGGAATATTGACGAGGTGAAAATGTATGGAGACGTTATGCTTATCCATGATCCTCAGCCCATTGCTCTGGTTAAAAAAAAGGACTCCATGCCCGGCAGCAAGTGGATCTGGCGATGTCATATTGACGTCTCAACACCCAACAAACAAGTATGGGATTTTCTGGCGTCATTTATCCATCAATACGATGGCGCTGTTTTTTCTGCCCCGGGTTTTTCGCAACCATTGCCGATCCGGCAATTCCTGATATCCCCCTCTATTGATCCCTTAAGTGACAAGAACAAGGATTTACCCCAGGAAGCGATAGACGCTGTGTTAGAAAAATATCACATCACGAACGATAAACCTATCATTACCCAAGTATCGCGGTTTGATTATTTAAAAGACCCGATTGGCGTTATTGAGGCATATCGTCTGGTGAAGAAGCGTATTAACTGCCAGCTCATTATCGCCGGCGGAACGGCAACTGACGACCCTGAATCGACCAGGGTTTTCGGTGAGACAAGAGAGGCGGCCGGGAATGACCCAGACATTCATATCCTTCCCGTTCCGTCCGGCAGCGATCTGGAAATCAATGCACTCCAGAGGGCATCTACCGTTATCGTGCAAAAATCGCTTCGTGAAGGATTTGGGCTTACCGTAACTGAAGCGTTGTGGAAGGCGAAGCCCATTGTTGCATCCAGCACAGGGGGGATCCCGCTGCAGGTTAAACATAAGTACAGTGGCCTTCTCTGCCACAGTATTTCCGGTGCGGCCTTCGCCATCAAGCAGTTGTTGAACAGCCCGGAATATGCCAAAAGGCTCGGCGAAAATGGACGCGAGCACGTCAGACAAAACTTCCTCCTTACCCGCCATTTAAAGGACTACATGCTCCTGTTTCTGAGCATGTACCATCCTGAAGACATTATCTATTTGTAAATTCTCAGATTCTTACAGAAGGAAAGCATAATTATGAAAGTAAAAGACATCATGGACACCGCTCCGGATCTGCTCCGTGTCTCAGATACCTTTGCACATCTCATCACAATACTCGATCAGGTTAAATATCATGTTATCTACGTAGTAGATGATGGCAATAAGCTGGCGGGTGTCCTGACCGAGTCTGATATTCTGAAAGTATTAATACCAAAATACCTAACGATCGACGAATCGCTTATTTCGGTGATGGACGTAAACTATTTCGAAAAAAAATGCAGGGAAAGCAAGGATTTGACGGTCACCGATATTATGACGAAAAGTCTTATAACCGTATCCGAAGATGAACCCTTGATAAAGGCAGCCGCGCTTATCGTTGTTCATAAGATACATTCCCTGCCGGTAGTGCGAAACGGCAACATTGTGGGAATTGTGCCGCGGCAAATATTGCTCAAGCATATTACAAAAATCCTTGCGGAATAATAAATTGAATTGTTTAATCCTGCAAGGAGCGACGTCACACAGAGGGAGATAACAATGATTGAAATAACCGAAGCACAAACAACTACGATCTCATGGAGGAGATGAATACATGGTCTTCTGGATTGCCACGATTATTTTTCTTGTATCATTCGGATTGATTGTCTCTGAAATAGTCGATAAAACAAAGGTTGCGCTCATTGGCGCCAGCCTGATGATGATCCTTAAAATTGTAACCCAGCATGAGGCCTTTTATGACAAACATTTCGCCATTGATTATAACGTGATATTCCTCCTTATCGGCATGATGATTATTGTCAACATCCTGAGCAAAACCGGGTTATTTCAGTTCCTGGCAATAAAGTCCGCAAAACTTGCAAAAGGCAAGCCGTTCCTGATCCTCATCTTCATTACCTGCATTACCGCTGCGCTTTCAGCCATTCTTGACAATGTGACCACGGTGCTGCTCCTGGTTCCCGTCAGCCTTTTCCTTGCTGATGAACTGGAGGTGGACCCCTTTCCGTTTTTGCTATCAGAAATCATGGCGTCCAACATCGGAGGTACGGCAACCCTCATCGGTGATCCGCCCAATATTATGATCGCCAGCAAGATTCATCTCACTTTCATGGATTTTATCTGCCACATGGCGCCGGCAGTCCTCTTTATTTTTGGATTCTTTATTTTGACGATCAGAATACTCTTTGGAAAGAAGCTTCAGGTAAATGAAGCAGTCAGGCAAAAGATCCTTGCGATCGATGAATTTAGTCTGATCAAAAACTATTCCCTCTTAAAGAAATCGCTTGTCGTGCTGGGGCTGGTTATGCTGGGATTCGTATTTCACGGGGCATTTCACTATGAACCGGCAACCATTGCCCTTCTGGGAGCGGCTATTCTGTTTATTATATCAAAGGAAGACCTGCATCATGTGCTGAGGGAACTGGAATGGCCAACACTCTTCTTTTTTATTGGACTCTTTATCATTGTCGGGGGCGTCGTTAAGGTGGGTTTGATTTCGTATCTCTCATCAGGCATGATTTCATTAACAAACCCCACGGCGGACAACATGTTTATCACAGCAATTACCACCCTGTGGTTTTCTGCCATCTGTTCAGCGATCGTGGACAACATCCCCTTTGTGGCCAGCATGATTCCCCTCGTTACGGACACTGCGCATGCAATATTGCCGTCCGGAGCGGATTTCAAATCGGTCGTGCAGCATTCAACCCTTATGCCGGTATGGTGGTCACTGGCGCTGGGCGCGTGCCTCGGCGGAAACGGCTCGCCGGTTGGCGCATCCGCCAATGTGATTACCCTGGGGCTGGCGAATAAGGCGGGATGTCCAATATCATTCAAAAAATTCATTGTTTATGCTGTGCCCATTACCGTTGAGTCGATTATCATATCAACGCTTTATATCTGGTTACGCTATTATCTCTTTGCCTAACATGGTGAGAAAATCAGGTTTTTTTCTGCTATTAACGATTGCTATTCTCTGGAGCATCAGTCCCTTTCTCTGGATTCTCCTGACTTCAATAAAGCCCGCATCTCAGATTATGCAACTGCCGCCTGTATTTCCGGGCGCGTATACCATGAATTCCTACAAAAATGTCCTTTTTGAAAGCCATTTTCCAAAATATCTGTTGAACAGTTTTATGGTTTCATGCGCGACCGTATCGATCACCGTTCCCTTATCGCTTCTTGCTGCCTATGGTATCTCACGCTTCTCCTTCCGGGGAAAGACGTTTATTTTATTTATGATAATCGCGCTGTTTACCCTCCCCTCAATTAGCCTCGTGGCAGCTCTGTACAAACTTTTCGATGCTTTGGGCTGGATTAATCTGCCCGTCTCACTTATCGGTACTTATAGCGCCCTCAATTTTCCCCTGGCATTTTTTCTCCTGATAAAATATATTGACAAAATTCCGACTGAAATGGACCATGCGGCTCTCATCGACGGATGTACCTATTTTCAAACTTTTTGGTATATTATCAGCCCCTTATCTTCGCCGGGCATCATTTCTGCGGCAATTCTTGTCTTTATCTTTTGCTGGAACGAATTTCTTTTTGCACTTACCTTTACCCTGGATGAGACAACACGCATGGCATCGGTGGGAATTGCCCTGTTTCAGGGCACGTATGAGATTCCCTGGGGTGATATTGCCGCTGCCTCTGTTGTCGTGACCGTTCCCCTTCTTGTTGTTTTACTGTTTTTCCAGAAATATATTGTACAAGGATTAACATCCGGGGCGGTGAAAGAATGAAGATACGACTACAAGACCTGACAAAACAATATAGAAATACCACCGCGCTTCATCATTTAAATCTGGATATACACGATGGCGAATTTCTCGTGGTACTGGGATCCAGTGGGAGCGGAAAGTCTACCACATTAAACATGATTGCCGGTTTAGAAACGCCTACGTCGGGATACATTTTTTTTAATGAACGGGTTGTTAATCAAATCCCACCAGGGAAAAGGGACATTGCCCTGGTCTTCCAGAACTATGCCTTATATCCCCACATGAGGGTTTACGACAATATTGCTTTCCCTTTAAAAATACGAAAAGGAAGGGATATAGACCAGAAGGTTAACCATACCGCTGAGATGTTGGGACTACAGAGCTTATTGCATAAATACCCAAAGGAGCTTTCTGGAGGAGAGCGGCAGCGGGTAGCGCTGGCAAGGGCGCTGGTACGGAATCCGCAGGTCTTTCTGATGGACGAACCGCTGAGCAATCTTGATGCACGACTTCGGCTTTCGGCGCGTGGAGAATTAAAGAAGCTGCAAAGAGAGCGTAATATTACCACCGTATATGTCACTCACGACCAAACCGAGGCGCTTACCCTGGGAGATCGTATCGTCATTATGGACAAAGGCATACTGCAACAAACGGGCACCCCCAGCGAGATATATCAGAAGCCGCGAAACATGTTCGTTGCCGGTTTTCTTGGAACACCTCCCATGAACACGATCAACGCAGAGCCGTGTGGCATCCGTTCCTTCATTTCAGGAGAGAGCACGTTTGAATTTCCTGTCCCCTTGCCGGTTAAAAAAAGTTGTATTTTCGGCATACGTCCCGAAAAACTGACCATAGCGCCTGCATCTACGCCTTGTGCAATACAGGGTTTAATTGAATATGTCGAATACTTAGGGAATGAAACAATAAATCATGTAAAAATTACCCCTCATGTAACCTGGTACGCAAAGGATGTCGCTGAACGAGGACGAGTGGGTGAGTTCGTCGGATTGAAATTTCTTCCTGAAGACACCCATTGGTTTGATCCTGTGACCGGAGAAAGAATAGCACATTGAACTGGATAGTACAGGGCATTTCTTTTTATTTATAGGTTTTCTGGATGGCACGGACAAACTTCGTTTGTCTTTGCTGGTTACAGCCCATCACAAGTCTTGAATGTGTTGGAATTGTTGCTGGCAATTTCTGAATATCAGGTAGATTTACCAGGTGGAAAATATCCTTCCCAACATGAAGGAGACCGGGTGCTCTGTATCCCTGCTTTCGTTCCTCCTTTGTGTGTCTCCGGGCAAAACATTAAATATGCCGCCTGTCTTTTACAAATATGGTTCACCATGAATGTCTACCATGAAATTTAATCTCAAAAAAGCAATTATCGTATCTATTTACCTCATGGTGGGGGTATGGATTGCCTATACATTTTTCAGGGTGAGGAAAACGGATGAAGTCGTCTTCAATATTGGGGCAGGAACAGAAGAAATCCGCTTTGTGAAAAAGCTGATAGAGAAATTTGAGGGTGAAAATCCCGCCATAAAGGTTACCCTAAACGTCCTTCCCGCTCCTACCGATCAGCAGCACCATTATTACATTACCACCCTGGGAACGAAAAGCACAGATATTGATGTAATGAGAATCGATACCACCTGGATAGCCGAATTTGCTTCCGCCGGATGGCTGGAATCTCTTGATAATTATTTGAACAAAGAAGACAGGGCGTCTTTTATTCCGGTAACGGAAAAAACCAACGTCTTTCAGGGCGCCTTACACGCCATACCCTGGGATGCCAACGTCGGTCTTTTATACTATAGAAAAGATTTATTGGAAAGGTATAAGATGAAACCTCCGGATACCTGGGGTGAACTTATTGAGACTTCCGCAAAAATTTCAGATTCTGAATCCATTTACGGCTATCTCTGGCAGGGAAAGCAATATGAAGGGCTGGTCTGCAACTTTATTGAATTCATGAGCAGCAAAAATGGCGGAATAATTGACAATGCAGGACATATCATAATTGACTCTGAGCAAAACACCATAATGCTTGACCTAATGCGCGATTTGATATGGAAGTACCGTATATCTCCGCAAAACACTTACAGTGAACTTGCGGAAGAATCTTCCCGGCACCTCTTTCAACAGGGAAAAGCCCTGTTTTTAAGAAACTGGACCTATGTGTGGGAATTATGCCAGGAAGATCCTTCTATGAAGGGCAGGGTGGGTGTGTCTCAACTCCCGCGGTTTCCTGAAGGAAAACCCGCATCGGTGTATGGCGGTTGGCATCTTGCTATCAATGCACACTCAGAGAAAAAGGAACCGGCATGGCGGTTGATTCAGTTTTTAACTTCATACGAGGCACAAAAGGAATTGGCTATACAGGTATCATGGATGCCCTCAAGAAAGGCATTGTATAAAGACCCGGAACTGATGGAGAAATTGCCTTTTCTTCCTGTCGTTGAATCAGCGTTACAGGATGTTCAAATAAGACCAACTGTCCCTTATTACCAATGGATCAGCGAGATTTTGCAAAAATACGTCAACAAGGCATTGTCGAATCAAATTAGCAGCGAAGAAGCATTAAAGATCATAAGAGCAAAACTCGAAGAGATAAAACGTGATTTTACGAAAAACTAAACTGCCGTATCTGTTTTTGCTGCCCGGTCTGATGCTGGTACTGACATTTACTTGCATCCCGTTCATAGATACCCTTATCCTATCATTCAAAAATGCAAAACTCTTCCTGCCGGAGGAAACAGTTACCGGCGCTGCTAATTATAAAGCCGTTCTGACGCATTCCCGTTTTTGGTATTCCCTTTTTATCACCCTCCTGTTTGTACTCGTTTCGATTTCCCTGGAAACTCTTGTGGGTCTGTGTGTGGGACTCATGATGAACCGGCTTTCTCCCATTACTAAGGCATTAAGAATCATGATACTTATCCCATGGACGATTCCAACGGTGGTCACTGCCAGGATGTGGCAGTGGATGTTTGACTATAATCTAGGCATCATAAACTATCTCTTGCAAGGTATGGGAATAGATCAGGTAAACTGGCTTGGGAATCCATGGTTGGCCTTTTTTTCAATTATCCTTGCGGATGTCTGGAAGACTACGCCATTTGTGGCAATCATCGTCCTGGCAGGCCTCTCCGCCATTCCTCAGCAAATATACAAAGCGGCGGTTATTGATGGTGCAAATAGCTGGCAACGACTTCGTTTCATTTTCCTGCCGTTACTGTTGCCGGTATTGGGCGTCGCCATCCTCTTCAGGGCAATTGAAGCCATGAGGGTATTTGACCTCGTGTATGTCCTGACGGGCGGCGGACCGGGGGGCTCAACGGAAACGGTGTCCGTGTATGCATACAAACTCTTTTTTTATAAGGGTGACTTTGGACAAGGCGCTGCAACCTCGGTAATCATCTTGTTTCTGGTGGCTGGATTTGGTTATTTTTATACAAAATACTCATTTCGAAGAAATCCTGTTTAAAGAGGAGGGTCTTCGAAGATATAATAAGAAATGGTGGAACCTTTTAAAACCAGCGGTTCTTGGTGAAATACGCGAGGAAATTGCGTAGAGAACATTCCCGATTTCTTGTAAACCCACAATTTGAAGGGGTAGCGCAGGCATTTTGCCTGCATCGTTGGAGGCAAGATGCCTGCGCTACCGTATTCTTCTGCCGTTTTTTGCCTTCCGGGTTTACAAAAAATCGGGAATGCTCCCATTGCGTAGGCATGTGTACACGTAGGTTTGTTTACAACGGCGCTGACTCAAAATACTTTCACCGCTTTAATCTCGGCAATTATTGTCACCACCGTAACGACTTCTTCTTTATTAAAGTTTGCTGAAGGATACGTTCCATAAAACACCAGGGGAATATCCAAAGATGCATGCGATAAACTATATCAGTTCGGGAAGGTGCGAATTCAATGTCTGGGCTCCTTTTCTCAGCGCAGTAGCGGTAAAGATCCTTTCACCAGAGGAAAGACTTGTCCCTATGGAAAAGGATATGGAAGGATTTTGGAGAGCGACCCTTACCGGCATAACACCCGCGGTAAGATATCTCTATCGCCTCAGTGATGAAAAGGATAGACCCGATCCCGCTTCACAGTACCAGCCTGATGGAGTCCATGGGCCATCGCAGGTTATTGACCACAGCGCATTTCGCTGGTCAGATGAAAATTGGCGGGGAATTTCCTTGAGTGAGATGATAATTTACGAACTTCATGTTGGTACGTTTACGCCGGATGGGACGTTTAAAGCAATTATACCCAGACTTGATGAAGTGCGGGATACCGGGATAAATACCATAGAACTAATGCCTGTTTCCCAATTTCCCGGAGAAAGGAACTGGGGCTATGATGGCGTCTATCCTTATGCAGTTCAAAATTCCTACGGAGGACCTCAGGGGCTTAAACATCTGGTAAACGAGTGTCACAGGAGAGGAATATCGGTTATTCTGGACGTTGTCTATAACCATCTTGGGCCGGAAGGGAATTATTTGAGGGACTTCGGGCCTTATTTTACCACTACGTACCTTACTCCATGGGGCGAGGCGATAAATTTTGACTCTGCATACAGCAGAGAGGTAAGGAATTATTTTATTGAAAATGCCCTTCATTGGTTGCGTCATTACCACGTGGATGCCCTTCGCATTGATGCCGTTCATGCCATATTCGACATGAAGGCCAAACACTTTCTCTCTGAGCTTTCAGAGCGGGTTGAGGAATTTTCCCAGGAACAGGGGAGAAAATACTACCTCATCGCTGAAAGTGATTTAAATGATTCCCGTATCGTAATGCCACGGGAATCTGGCGGGTATGGCATTGACGGAGTATGGTGTGATGACTTTCATCACTCTCTTCATACCCTTCTTACCGGTGAAAATCGCGGATATTATCTTGATTTCGGAAAGATTGAGCATATGGTGAAGTCCATGAAAGAGGGCTTTGTCTATTCAGGTGAATATTCCGAATTCAGAAAGAGAAACCATGGTAATTCATCGGGGGATATACCTGCACAACAAATGGTGGTATTTTCACAAAACCACGACCAGACAGGCAACAGGATGCTGGGTGAAAGGCTCAGCGCCCTTGTATCGTTTGAGGCGCTGAAACTTGCCGCTGGGGTCGTTCTTCTTTCTCCGTACGTTCCCCTGATCTTCATGGGAGAAGAGTATGGGGAAGATACCCCGTTTCTTTACTTTGTAAGCCATTCCGATCCTGGCCTTATTGAAGCAGTGCAACGGGGAAGAATGAGAGAGTTCCGCGAATTCAAATGGCAGGGCGGACTGCCCGATCCGCAAAGCACAGAAACATTTTTGAAATCAAAAATAGACTGGGAAAAAAGAAGGGAGGGGCATCACAAGGTTTTGCTGAATTTTTACCGGCAACTGATAGGCCTCAGAAAAACTATTCCGGCGCTTTCACATCCTGATAAGAAAAATCTTTGTGCAGAGGGTAACGAAAACCAGAGAATTTTGTTTATCATGCGCCGGAAGGATGCGAGCCAGATAATGATTGCCCTGAATTTCAATGGTGCGGATGTTGCCTGCGTTCCGCCCCTGTCCGATGGGGCATGGAACAAGGCAATTGATTCTGCAGAATCGATATGGAGAGGTCCTGGTTCTGTGCTTCCGTATGAGCTTGTCCCCGGCAGTGAAATAACGGTGAGGGGAGGAAGCATTGCCCTCTATATCAGAAAATCTCCGCTACTTGAAGAAAACGGCGGAATACAGCAGTCAAATCCGGAGAATCATGAATGACTTTCGAAGAATCCTTCACGCCACGGATACCCGTATCCACATACCGGCTTCAATTCAACGGACATTTTACTTTTCCTGATGCGCGTGGGGTTATTTCATACCTTCATCACCTCGGCATCTCGGACATCTACGCTTCACCCTATTTTAAAGCAAAAGAGGGCAGCCTTCACGGCTACGATATTGTTGCCCATAATATGATAAATCCGGAAATCGGCACAGAAGAGGAATACAACGAAATGATCCGTGAACTCCGGAAATATGGGATGGGACAAATTCTCGATATTGTTCCCAACCACATGTGCATTACCAGTAACGAGAATAGCTGGTGGATGGACGTCCTTGAGAATGGGCCAAGTTCCGTCTATGCTGATTTCTTTGACATAGACTGGGAACCCGTAAAGATTGAGTTAAAAAATAAGGTGCTTATCCCTATTTTAAACGATCAGTATGGTAATGTGCTCGAAAGACAGGAATTGCAGCTTGCCTTCGAGAACGGCGATTTCTTCCTTTCTTATTTTCAGCATAAATTCCCCATAAGGCCAAAGACATATAGAGACATACTACAGCATGGCATCGATAGGCTGAAAAATCATCTCTCTCCTGAAGACCCTAATTTGAATGAGCTTTTAAGTATTATCACGGCATTAAATCACTTGCCCCCATACACGGAGAAGGATCAGGAAAAGATTGCTGAACGATACCGCGAGAAGGAAATTATAAAGAAACGATTATGGAATCTCTATCGTGAAATTCATGAGATTCAGGCATTCATAAATGAAACGGTAAAAATATTTAATGGAGTAAAGGAAAAGCCCGAAAGCTTTGATCCTCTGGACCATCTCCTTAATCAACAGATATACAGACTCTCAAAATGGAGCGTAGCTACTGAGGAAATAAACTACCGGAGATTCTTCGATATCAATGACCTTGCAGCTATCAGAATGGAAAACCCGTTTGTTTTTAAAGAAACCCATACCCTGATTTTTAAACTTATCAGGAATGGGGCGGTTACTGGCTTGAGAATTGACCATCCTGACGGACTCTATAACCCTTCGGAATATTTCCGCAGGTTGCAGAGAAACTGTTTTCTTCATAAAAGACTGAATCTTACCGGAACTCTAGCGGAAACTCCCGATGGAGAGACTGCGCTACTGAGGCAATACCAGGAGCTTCTATCAAAAGATTCCCAGATGAAGGCCTTTTATATCGTTGGCGAAAAAATCTTTATCAAAGGAGAAAAGATGCCTGAAGACTGGCCCATCTTCGGCACGACAGGGTATGTCTTTTTAAACTCCCTGAATGGCATCTTTGTTGAGACCACGAATGCAAAAATATTTGACGATATATACGGCAGATTTATCAGGTCAAAGGTCGTTTTTCAAAAGGTTGTTTATGAAAAGAAAAAATTAATTATGGAAGTGATCATGTCGAGTGAAGTCAATACCCTGGGGCATTACCTGAACCGGTTGTCGGAAAAAAACCGGCTTACAAGAGATTTTACCCTGAACAGCCTCACAAACGCTATAAAGGAAGTCATCGCCTTCTTCCCGGTGTACAGAACCTATATAAAACCATCCGAGGTGACAGAAAGGGACCGGCGGTATATTGAGATTGCCGTGTCAAAGGCAAAAAGAAATAATCCTGCTATGAGCGAATCAGTTTTTGACTTTCTCAAAGACGTTCTTTTGTTGAAATATCCTGAAAATTTTAAGGATGCCGATCAAAAAGAATGGCTTGACTTCGTCATGAAGTTTCAGCAGGTCACCGGACCGGTCACAGCGAAAGGGCTTGAGGATACGACCTTTTACATTTATAACCGTCTCGTTTCTCTCAACGAAGTGGGAGGAAGTCCGGAAAGATTTGGCGTACTCATGGAGACCTTTCATGGACAAAACATAGAAAGATGCAAGTTCTGGCCTCACACCCTTATTGCCACCACCACCCATGACTCAAAACGCAGTGAAGATGTGCGGGCAAGGATTAATGTCTTGTCGGAAATTCCTGATGAATGGAGATCCTGTTTAACGCGGTGGAGACGACTAAACAAAAAAAATGCCGTCGTTGCAGAAGGCCAGACGATACCGGATCCGAATGAGGAATACCTGCTGTACCAGACCCTTGTAGGTGCATGGCCCATTGAACCAATGACCATATCGGGATACGAGATATTCAAGAAACGGATTAAAGATTACCTGGTAAAGGCGCTGAGGGAGGCAAAGGTCAACACAAGCTGGATAAATCCCAATGCAAATTACGAGAATATCGTGATAAGCTTTATCGAGGCCATCTTGAACAATACGCGAAGAAATAAGTTTCTGAAAGATTTTCAGATATTTCAGAAGAAGATTGCCCATTGCGGCATATATAACTCGCTCTCCCAGACATTGCTGAAAATAACCTCCCCAGGAATCCCTGATTTTTACCAGGGAACTGAGTTGTGGGATTTCAGTCTCGTTGATCCAGACAACCGCCGGCCTGTTGATTACAACGTAAGAATCAAGATGCTGGAGGAACTGAAAAAGAACGAGCAGGAAGTGGCGCCGTCAGCGCTTGCCAGGGAATTGACTATCAACAAAGATACCGGAAAGATAAAGCTCTACCTGGTGTATAAAGCCCTTAATTACCGAAAAATAAACCGGGAAATATTTGAGCGCGGAGAATATACCCCTCTTGAAGTTATGGGAGAAAAAGCCATACATGTTTGTTCGTTTGCCCGGAAATTAGACAATTCTACGGTACTGGTTGTTGTCCCCAGATTTTTTACACGGCTTGCGCAGCAACCCGATAGCATGCCCTTGGGCAATGAAGTATGGAAAGACTCGTTTATTATTCTACCAGATGAAGGAATAGGGAAAAAATATCGAAATATTTTTACCGGGGAAGTTGTTGTTTCTTCACATCACAAAGGATCGACCATCTTGTATTTATCAGAAATATATGCTCATTTTCCCGTGGCTCTCTTGGAAAGGATCGCCTGATGCAGAAACTTTTTATTCTTTGCTTATTGTTATCTCCTTATATTTTTGAAGAACTCTGATTCTTATGCGGTCAAAGTATTTACAAAAATAAGAAACACCATTGCCCAACAGGAGATAACCATGATGAAAGAATCGTCATGCAGCATTCAATCCTCATGCAGGTATGGTGGTCACTGACGCCGGGCGCGTGCCTTGGCGGAAACGGCTCGCCGGTTGGCGCATCCGCCAAGGTGATTACCCTGGGGCTGGCGAATAAGGCGGGATGCCCAATATCATTCAAAAAATTCATTGTTTATGCTGTGCCCATTACCGTTGAGTCGATTATCATATCAACGCTTTATATCTGGTTACGATATTATCTCTTTATGTAACGTGGGCAATACCTTGTGAATAACAGATGCTCGTTACCAAAATAGGAACAAATACATCGTCACCGCCCGCATTACATCAGTCCGTTCAATATCTGAAAGGCGTCGGGCCAAGGCGAAGTGAAATCTATGGAAAGCTGGGAATCCATACGATACGTGACATGCTCTTTTATTTCCCAAGGGATTACAAAGACCGCAGCCGTGTACAAAAGATTTCCGAGGCCAGGATAGGGTCAGAAATTACCATTTTCGGAAGAGTGCTTGGCGTTCAAACAAGGACGGCAAGAAGCCGGAAGAACATTCTGGAGGTCTTTGTCGGAGATGGAACCGGTTCAATTGCTGCGACCTGGTTTAATCAACCGTTTCTCGCAAAGAAATTTCATGTGGGCAACCGTGTCCTTCTGCATGGCAAGGTGGGGGCATATAAATATCTCCAGGTATTAAGTCCCGAATATGAAATCATCCAGGATGAGGAAATGAATGTGAAGGATGGGGGCATCCTGCCAGTTTACCCGCTTACCGAACATATGAGTCAGGGTCATTTCCGAAAGATCATGAAGGATGCGGTGTGCCATTTTGCCGGTGCTGTTGATGAAATACTCCCGACAGAGATTATCAGGAAAAATCAGTTGCTTTCCCTACGCGATGCAATAGCAAATATCCACTTCCCTGAGACGCCTGAGCTCCTGAAGCAGGCAAGATTCAGACTGGTTTACGATGAATTGTTTACCCTTGAAGTGGCGATGGCTCTGAGAAAGCGCGGCATTCAGGCGGAAACGGGAATTTCGTTCAAGATCGGAGCCAACGTCGATGCGCATATCCGCAAGCTTATCCCTTTCCCCCTGACAAATGCGCAGGAACGGGTAATTCGGGAAATTACTGAAGATATGCGCGGCAGCAAGCCCATGAACCGGTTGTTGCAGGGTGACGTTGGTTCGGGGAAGACCGTTGTGGCAATGTATGCCATCCTTGCCGCCATTGCCAACGGTTACCAGACCGCTCTTATGGCGCCTACGGAAATACTGGCAAAACAGCATTTCCAGACTATACAGAAATACCTCCTTCACTCTCATGTCAGGACACGCGTGCTGATAGGAGACACCAATCTTCGGCAGAGAAAGGACACCCTTGATCGCATCAAAACGGGGCAGGTCGATCTCGTTGTCGGAACGCATGCCCTTATCGAAGAAACGGTTCAGTTTCACCGGTTGGGTCTTGTGGTGATAGATGAACAGCACAAATTTGGCGTGGTGCAACGTCTGAATTTAAAAAAGAAGGGGGGGGCTCCCGACGTGCTGATCATGACGGCAACGCCCATTCCCCGCACCCTTTCTCTTACCTTATTTGGCGATCTGGACTTTTCCCTCCTGGATGAAATGCCGCCTGGCCGCTCTCCGGTGAAGACCCTCTGGATCACCAAAGAAAAGGAGCTGGGCTCCTATCGTTTTATTCATGATGAAATTGTGAAGGGGCGGCAGGTGTTTATCGTCTATCCTCTTGTTGAAGAATCGGAATCCTTTGACCTGAAAGCAGCCGTTACCGAGGCGAAAAGACTGCAAAGTGAAGTCTTTCCGTCACACCGGGTGGGTTTGCTTCATGGCCAAATGAAGTCTTCCGATAAAGATAAGGTTATGGCGGATTTCAAGGAAAAAAAATATGATATTCTGGTCTCTACGGTGATCATTGAAGTAGGCATCGACATCCCTAACGCCACGGTAATGGTTATCGTTCATGCGGAACGGTTTGGCCTCTCCCAGCTCCACCAGTTACGCGGACGCATTGGGCGGGGAAGCGAGCAGTCGTATTGCCTGCTCTTTGGAAATCCCACCAGTTCCGTGTCGAACGAGCGGCTTAAGATTATGGCCATGACCAGTGATGGATTCAAAATTGCCGAGATGGATTTCAGGTTAAGGGGGCCTGGCGAATTTTTTGGGACACGTCAGCATGGATTGCCTGAGCTGAGAATCAGTGACCTCATAAAAGACTTTCCCATCCTCAAAAAGGCCCGCAGCGATGCCTTTGAGCTCGTGTCTAAGGATCCCCACCTTACGATGGAGACCCACCTCAGGATAAGAGAACGGGTATTGGAAACCTTTAAAGACCGCTTAGAGCTCATGAACATTTGAATTTACGTAACACTTTAGTTTCTTGAAAAATCCCAATAAAGACGATGTTTACCATACCGTGCAGGGGCGAAGCATTTGCCATACATTGGCATACAGGTATTCACACCCCAGTCAGGCAAATGCTTCGCCCCTACCTTTTCAAAAACTAAAGTGTTATGATTTTTATCATCTTATTTTTAAAAGGCTGGATAATATGAAACGGTAGTATGAGCCATAAAAATCCCCTTTAATAAGGGGGCAAGGGGTTGTAAAATAGCCCTGAAAAGAAAAACATAATCTCGCTTTGCTAAGGGGGGATTAGCTTAACTTTGCAAAGAAGAGTAAATGGGATGGATTCGTGAAGGCGTATCAGCGTATCAGAAGGGATATGATACGCCGTATATAATGAAATTTTCTGACAAGGAATGTGCATATGGAGTACGACATTTTTTTCAGTTATCCGCATAAAGATGCGAAAGAAGTGCAGCATATCTTGCAAGCACTCCAGGCTGAGGGATTGAATGTCTGGATAGATAAGAGCGAGATCTGCGACTACGAGAGCATCACCAGATCCATCGCTGGAGGGCTTGCGCATGCAAAAGTCCTTCTGGCATATTATTCCCTCAACTACTGGCGCTCCCGTGCATGTCAGTGGGAGCTGACCGCAGGATTTCTTGCTGCGCAGCGCGAGGGTGATGCACGAAGGCGCATCCTGGTCATCAATCCGGAAGAGAAGGCAGGGCACATCCATCCTGTGGAACTTCGGGATGAGCTCTTCCAGAAAGCGCCAGCGGATGCCGAAGCTCTGAGAAAGCTTGTCCAGAGCGTGAAAGCGCACGTCTCCGGGATCAAAAACACGATCGGAGCGATCTACGCCCTCACACAGCCCCGCTGGTACGGCAGGAAAGGCGCAGGTTCGAACAGATTCGTGGGGAGACTTCCCGATATGTGGCGCATCCATTCGGCATTACATTCATCAGGAGTACCCGTAATAACCGGCGCTGTGGCAAGCGCGGTCGTCCAGGTGCAGGGTATGGGCGGTGTGGGAAAATCGCTCCTTGCTGAGGAATATGCCCTTCGCTATGCAGCGGCATTTCCAGGTGGCGTGTTCTGGCTCGGGGCGCTGGGGGACGATGATGCAAAAACTGCAATGGGAGAGGAGCGTGAGGCAGAGCACATAAGGCAGATCTCGGATTTTGCCGTAAGCTTTGGCATATCTGTTAAGGACAGGAGCCCGGAGGAGATAGAAGCGGGTCTTGCAAGAGAGCTTGAGCGCAGAGGGCTGCCTTATCTATGGATTGCGGATGATGTCCCCTCAGGAATGGAAAGAGAGGCGCTGCACAAGTGGCTAGCGCCGCATCCCTCTGGAAAGACCCTTATCACCACGCGCACAAGGGAGTATAACGCACTGGGAACGCTCATTCCCCTTGGTGTCCTTGAACCAGAAGAAGCGTATGAACTTCTGACCTTACGGCGTAAACCCTCAGGAAAGGCAGAAGAAGACGCTGCACGTATGCTGACAGAGGATCTGGGGTATCATGCACTGGCTGTGGACGTTGCCGGCGCGCTGCTTGATGCAAAAAAAGGTTTAGAGTCTTTTGCTGAATTCAGAAAGAAACTTGTTGACACCCAAAGGGACGAACTGGAATACGCCTCAAAACTGAAGGAAATTCTTCCAACCGGGCACGAGAAGAGTATCGCCAGCACCCTCCTTCGCAGTATCCGGCAACTTGAACCTGAGGGGCTTGATTTCCTGCGTCTGGCATCTGTACTTGCTGTGGCTCCGATCCCTGCCTCTTTAGTTTCCGCAGTATTTTCGAAGGCAGATAATCTGGATGAAGAGGCAGGCAAGCATCGTGCAATGTTTGCCTTCGATCAGGTGGAGAATCTCTCTCTTGCAGAAGGGTCTGATGAAGAATCAGGAGCAAAAACCGTACACACCCTGATCTCACGCACCGTGCGGTTTCGCGAAACGATGCCTGATCGGATAGATTTGATTCAGGCTGCGGCGGTCAGTGTTCTCACTGATGGACTTTCAGTAATAGCAGACGGCAGCATCCACAGCGAACTCAAACTCGAAGTCGCACATGCAAGGCAGCTTGTGAACCGTGGTGATGACATTCCAACAGCGAACCTTACAGGCTGGCTTGCAAGGTACGATGATCTGCATGGCGCATACCGATCTGCAGAAATGCTGCTTCGCAGGGAGCTGGACATACGAAACCGCATACTGGGCGATGTGCACCCGCATACGCTTCGCACCATGAACAACATTGCAGAAACGCTCAGGGCCCAGGGCGATCTTGCCAGCGCGCACAAACTCAACGAGCAGGTGCTTGAAATAAAGCGAAGGATACTGGGCGACGAGCATCCGGATACGCTTGCCACCATGAACAACCTTGCATTAACCCTCAGTTCCCAGGGCGATCTTGCCAGCGCGCACAAACTCAACGAGCAGGTGCTTGAAATAAAACGAAAGATACTGGGCGACGAGCACCCGGATACGCTTACCACCATGAACAACCTTGCATTAACGCTCAGTGCCCAGGGCGATCTTGCCGGCGCGCACAAACTCAACGAGCAGGCTCTTGAAATAAGGCGAAGGATACTGGGCGATGAGCACCCGAAAACGCTTACCACCATGATCAATCTTGCAGAAACGCTTAGGGCCCAGGGCGATCTTGCCGGCGCGCGCAAACTCAATGAGCAGGCGCTTGAAATAATGCGAAGGATACTGGGCGACGAGCACCCGGATACGCTTGCCACCATGGGCAACCTTGCAGAAACGCTCAGGACCCAGGACGATCTTGCCGGCGCGCGCAAACTCAACGAGCAGGTGCTTGAAATAAGACGAAGGATACTGGGCGACGAGCACCCGGATACGCTTACCACCATGAACAACCTTGCATTAACGCTCAGTGCCCAGGGCGATCTTGCCGGCGCGCACAAACTCAACGAACAGGTGCTTGAAATAAGCCGAAGGAAACTGGGTGACGAGCACCCCAGTACGAGTCTTTCGGCTTGGAACCTTGTTGTGACACTTCTTGATATCGGTGATGATGCAAAGGCTATTGAGATTCTCAGAGAACATCTTCTCTGGCTGCTTTCTCGTGATCCTGCCACACTTGAAGTAAACCAGCGGAAGATACGGGAGGACATTGAGAATATACAAAGAAGTGATCAGCCTGAGCAGCAGTAAGCAAGGTAGTATCTTCTAAAAAATATTTTGACATTTTTAGTAAAAATATGAACAAGGTTAACCCTGTCAGGGTTTAAAACCCTGACAGGGTTGACTCACAAATTTCGTGCTTTGGATTTTGTCTCTTCCGACTCGTTCGGGTTAGAGGTCACCCATTTATTTTCAGGGGCATGCAATTGGCGGCAGGACGAGGTTTTTGGTGGATTCGCTCCGTCCTTCGCAAACTCAGGACAGGCTTAATCCACCCTTATATAGTATTACCGTATAAAATCTTTCTTTTTTTGCAAGTTTTTTTCCAACCCTATTTACCCTTTATCAGAAGGTGCCGTTTGTTTATGAGAGAAGGATTGCTTCGCTTCGCTCGCAATGACAACGTACAATATGTCATCGGAGGCATAGCCAGTGTCATTGCGTGTGTAAATGTGCTGATTGCTGTGTAATGGAGGAACAGTATTGCATCAACGACATAGCCAGTGTCATTGCGAGGGTCTTGTCCGAAGCAATCTCCCGCTTTCACAACGGAGAATTGGTTACGACGGTACCGCGCCATGCATTGTTGGCAGGGGCAGAGAGTTATGACCGCATGTTATATCAATCCCCGTTCATAATTTCCCATCGTTGCGTATTTCATTGTCGTCCTATTTTGAATGCCGGAGAATATGTCCTCTATCATTTCAGGCGTATAATCCCGCCAACACAAATCGATCCTGAAATCCCGTTGTCCTGCCTCAAGGAGTTTTGGAATACGGTGGATGATGGAAAATGGCCTTTCGCCAATGACTACGGTCTTGCATCGGTCATTGATGGCGACAAATCGGTCGCCATGTTCATTTTCGACCGTTACCTGCCTGAAACCACACTCGGATATGCCGGGGCATCTTCTTTTCATATTCGCCCACACACAGGTCTCGGAGATAAAAAGGGGGGTGTCCTGGTAAATAATGAGATCGGCATCTGCGGAATACAGTGTTTGGAGGTTTTCTTTATCATCCTCCGGAGATAAGGTATACCGGCAAAAACCTAATTTCCTGAGTTGTGCAGCAGAAAGCGGATTCAGACAATACAGCGGGTAATCGGCATACCATAGCACGTCTTTTGTCTCAAAGATATCCAAAGCGCCCAGATTAGAAAGCTGGAACTGCCGAAAACCCAGCGCCATCAGCTTCTGCACGATTATTTTTATATCCCCAAACGTTTCAAGCCCATTCCCTCTGTCGCGCATAATGACCGGCAATGAAAATACAATCGTGTCTTGTAACGGTAACAAGGTATTTATGACATCGTATGCTTCTGTTGAGCCGGTAGCAGTTTCAACCGGCAACAGCTTTTTCAACACTGCTTTGTCACTTCCTTTGGGAGAGGCAGAGAGAAGGGGAGACATATCAGTTTTTTTTGTTGACCCAAGGGCCATGAGAACTTCACGTGACAATACCACATAGATCTTATAAATCTTTTCTAAAGGAACGTGATTCAAATACTGCAATTTATCTATCTTCAGGGATAACCTGATCCCATCTTCTCCTGAAAATCTCTTGCATGGATTGCGGTATTCAAGAGTTACTTCCTTTATCCAGTTTTTTATGCCATGAGACATTCCTTCTTTCTCCTTCTGGTACGCTACGGACAGATTCTGGAAAAAATCTCTCCGAATTTCGTTCAACGTACTGAAGGGGATAAAGAGTTTTTCAGAGACATCGGTATGAATATCCCTGAGCTCAAACGGTGTTGCTCCCAGACGGGAAAAGGCGTCTCTGATATGCTCCTCTCCAATTGCCCAATGAATACCCTGCTCCAGTTTTACCGGGTAATCCTTTGTCAGGGTGACATGCCTCGTTATTCCCTTTATCGATACACCATGAGGTCTTATCTTCACTTCCAAATTCACCGGTATCCTGGTGGGAATAAGCTTTTTCGGAACTTTTAGACTCAGCGTCTCCCTGACCTTTTGCGAAGAGATTAGATAGAGTTTTGCTCCTGGCATAAAACGTTGTTCTGAACCAATGGCTGCGATATCGCCCGCGTGTATTTCAAAGACACGCCTTCCGTCAATTTCAAGGCTTTTAACATGCAGCAGCGATGGTTCTGCCTGAGAATTATCAAACACCTGCAACAAATCCCTCACACCAATATCGTTATCTGCCCGTATCACAACTTTTCCCCTTCTCGTGTCGATTACTTCACCGGCATAGGAACCGACATTTGCGGGATATGATGGGTTAATGGTGTCTGTTGACTTGACCTGATACTGTGTACCGTTTTTGGTCTTCCGGGAATCTTCAGGAAATACATACGCATGGGTCGTTTCCCTGCTGAATACGGTCCTTATCCTGTGCATGGTCTCATCTAAGCCGGGCAGCCTGCCGTCAATCGCCTGCCGGTAGGCGTGTGTTACAACGGCGACGTATTCGGGCGATTTCATACGGCCTTCTATCTTGAATGCATGGACACCCGCAGCTATCAGCTTGTTAATCTGTGAAATGGTGAGGAGGTCTTTCATAGAAAAAAGATAGCCACCATCACCCGATGACGTTTTGTACCGCATCCTGCAGGGCTGGGCGCACCTGCCGCGATTTCCACTCCTGCCGCCGGTCATACTGCTGAAAAAGCAGAGACCCGAATAGGAATAACACAAAGCCCCGTGGACAAAGACCTCTGTCTCCATCGCGGTATTCCGGGCAATATTCGTTATTTCATCCATCGGCAATTCACGGGCAAGAACAACGCGCTGAAAACCCATCCGTTCCAGTTGTTTCACTCCTGTAAGATTGTGGATGGTCATCTGCGTGCTGGCATGAAGGCTGAACTGCGGGAATCGGGATTGTAGTAAAAAGAGCAGCCCAAGATCCTGGAGTATCAGGGCGTCGGGCTGAAGTTCTTCCACCGCGATTAAGAGGTTGACAATCTTTTCCAGTTCCTGGGTTTTCATGAGGGTATTAAAGGCAATATAAATCTTAACCGCCCTCTTGCGGGCATGGGCAATGGCCTTGCTGGCGTCTTCAAGGGTAAAATTCTCCGCCGCTGCGCGGGCGCTGAAATCCGGCAAACCAAAATAGATGGCATCGGCCCCGTTTTCAAGGGCGGCAAAAAAGCACTCCATATTGCCTGCCGGTGAGAGTAATTCAGGTTTTTTTTGTTGGGTATTGGGGGAGGACATAAATATCTTGATGGGGGGGGAAGCATTTGCTATCCGGGATATAAGGTTGCGTTCAAATTGTCAGCAAATGCTTCGCCTCTACGTATGATCGCAAACAAAGTTGCCGAAGGTCTAATTTAATGTTAAGGAATTTCAATTACCGAAAATTGGCTGCTCAAAATACAACAATGATCACGACCTGGACAAGCAACGATTGCCACGGAAATCCATTCATGAGGAAAGGCCATGCGTCGCGTTTCCAATAATACCTGACAGATAAACATTCCCTGATCATCTGTTCCATAAAACCATTTTTGAAGGCGACTTTTGTAAGGTATCTCCGGAGTTTGCTTCGGGTACACCTCTTGTAAAAGGAGACGATTCAGATTTTATTTGGTGGATACGCTCCGCTTTATCCACCCTACATTATTACCTTGCCACATGGACAATCGGGTAGGGTGGATTAAGGCGATTGCCTTGTATCGCCGTATCCACCAGCCCTTTCTTAATCCACAGACATTTCTTTACTCCCTTGCCGGATTATTTTATTTGGTGGATGCGCTCCACTTAATCCACCCTACCACAAATCCGCATACATAAAATGAAAATTTCTGTACAATTTAGTTGTTTTCCCTGACTACACGGCCCGACACATGCTGGATCGGCCTTGCGTCATACTTAAATAATGAACGAAACTTATGCAATCCCACCGCTGATACCTCAATGGGAGTCTTGAGGATTAACCAGGTCACATTTTCCGTACACGGCGGTGTTGTGAGCGAACCAGGATAGGTATAATAGGCCGTGGTATTCCTGGGAAGGAGCTGACTCGCACAAATCTTTACATCATGGACAATATGTTCCTGTCCCACGTCTTTCGGAAAGTTGCTCCACAGGGTTTTTATGAATGCATTTTCTTTGCCTTCCCCAATGAGTACGGCGACAACGGCGATATGTTCATGTTCCCCCTTGTGTACCAGATGCGCCTCCATTTCGTAATGTTTTCCGTGTATGACGTGTTCACTCGGCGTATGAAAGTGAAACTGTACGAGGTCGTATTTCTTATGGCCAATCGTGATGAAGCTTCCCTTTTCATAGTTGATCTGGATGGTATGACCGTTGTTTATGATCTTTAAAGGGACTGGGTAGTAATGAAAGACAATCTCGTCCAGTTTGGCCTTTTCCGTTACGGAAATACCGATCGGTGATTGCATATCACCTATTTTACAGTGCCATTGTTCGAGAACCAGCTTGTCCCAATGATCAGGGCCAAGGTCGCCTTCGTAATCCCAGTGGGGTGAACTGGTATGCTCAGCGGCAACAGCGGGCTGAAAGGCAGATGCAAGTAATGGAAGGAATACGAAAACCGGTGTGATAAGAATATATTGAAAAATCTTCATTTTGCCTCCGTTATTTAGGGGTTTAATGAATAGAATAAATGCATATATTCGTTATTAAGCAGTATTATATAGCATTGCTGAGGTTTCCTGTCAATTGAGAAATTGCGCAAATGAGAGAGGAGTTATATATTGACAGCTGGTACATGATCTACTATGATTCAAAATGTTTCTGTACGCAGGTTTAATGCAATGGAATTTCGAACGTTTTGCCCTCGCCTTACCCACTCATAATCCCCTTGTTCGACTGAGATCACTACAAAGTCCTGATAGGGGGTATGCGGGTATTTCTCCTTAAGAAAGGGGGCAAGGGGGGCGTTTATAACCGGCATTTGACGTGTAACTAAAAGCTGTTGTTGAAGTCAGCCTGACTTTTTTACCCATAGGTTCTTACGCAATTACAATTGATGTCAAGGAGGGGGGAAGACGATTGTTTATGAGGAAAATACTTTCTATGCTTATGATTTTCGGACTCATGCTTGTGATGTGTTTTGACAGTGGGGTGGCGCATGACAACCGAACCGAAAAGGGGGAAGGGCAATTTTTGACAAACATCAGGCAACTGACCATCCAGGGAAAAAGCGCCGGAGAGGGTTATTTTTCTCAGGATGGAAAATTTTTAATCTTTCAGAGTGAACGTGACCCGGAAAACCCGTTCTACCAGATTTATATGATGAATTTAGAGAGCGGGGATACTCACCGGGTGTCATCGGGCGTAGGGAAGACGACATGTTCCTTTTTCAGGGCAAATTCCGACGAAGTGCTCTTTGCCTCAACGCATCTTGATCCCGACGCAAAAGCAAAACAGCAGGCGGAAATTGAGTTCCGCGCTTCGGGCAAAAAACGCCGTTTCACGTGGGATTATGACGCCCATTACGACATTTTCTCAACGAAACGGGACGGAAGCGCATTACAGCGTTTAACTACCGCAATCGGTTATGATGCAGAGGGTGCCTATTCACCTGACGGTAGTAAAATTGTGTTTTGTTCACTACGGGATGCCTATCCCACCGAAAAGCTTTCGCCAGAAAATCAGAAACGGATGGAAACGAATCCCGGTTATTTTGGTGATATCTATCTGATGAATGCCGATGGCTCTGATCAAAAACGGTTAACCACCAGGGATGGCTATGACGGCGGGCCTTTTTTCAGCCCTGATGGTGAACGGATTATCTGGAGGCATTTCAGTGAAGATGGTATGCTGGCAGATATCTACACGATGAAACTTGATGGATCAGATGTCCGCAGGTTAACCGACTTCGGGTCAATGTCATGGGCCCCGTACTATCATCCATCGGGCGAGTATGTCATCTTTCACTCAAATAAGCAGGGATTCACGAATTGTGAATTATTTCTTGTTGACACCCGTGGGGAAAAAGAGCCTGTGCGTGTGACGTTTACAGACCGGTTTGATGGTTTGCCGGTATTTTCACCCGATGGAAAACTGCTTGCCTGGACTTCCGGGCGCACCGCGAACGGTGATTCTCAATTGTTTCTGGCGGACTGGAATCATGAAGCGGCACGAGAGGCCTTAAAATTATCCGGCAGCAGGCCTGGTCCACAGACAACAGAAACACCTTTTTCTCCCGACATGATGAAGCAGGGTGTCGGGACTGACCCTGCCCGTAAACAGCCAGAAACGGGCAGAAACGAAACGCATCGGTTTTCACCGGAAATTACTCCCGATGACCTTCGTGCGCAGGTGCACTATCTGGCTTCTGACGAATTGGAAGGCAGGATGACCGGTAGCCGGGGCACACAAATGGCCGCTCATTTTATCGCCGGCTATTTTAATGAGATTGGTTTAAAGCCGCTCGGTGATAAGGGCAGCTACTTTCAGGAATTTCCTTTCGTCTCGGGATCAAGATATATCCCCGAACAAAACTCCTTGCACCTGATAAAAGAGGGAAAAGGAACAGAAACGGTATCATTTGAGGTGGAAAAGGATTTTCTCCCCCTGGCGTTCAGCGCCAACGGCAAGGTTGAAGGGCAGGTGGTTTTTGCCGGTTATGGACTGTCCGTTTCAGGAAACGAAAGGAATCGATACGATTCATATGCTGGTATTGACGTAAAGAATAAAATTGTTTTGGTTCTTCACCACGTTCCTGAAAAGGTTGATATGAAAAGACACCTGGAACTCAGCAGACACGCGGGGTTGCGTTATAAGGCAATGCTGGCGCGTGAGCGCGGGGCAAAGGCATTGTTGATTGTTCAGGGGCCGAAGTCTTCCGAGTCAGGAAAATTGATCCCTCTTTCCGGTGATAAGGCGTCCGCGGACTCGGGAATCAGCGTGGTCTCCATCAGCGACAAGGTAGCGGATGCCCTCTTTGCTGGTTCCGGCAGGAATCTTGAAGCTGTTCAATCGGAATTGGACGTGGAAAATCAGCAGAGTGAGGGGAGTTTTCCCTTGCCACTGGTAAGGGTAAAAATTGCCACGGCGGTTGAACAGATAAAGGGAGCCGACCGTAATGTCCTTGGTTTCTTACCGCCCGGTGAAGGAAGTGATAGCGCCGAGTGTATCATCGTTGGCGCTCATTATGACCATATCGGGTACGGTGGCGTCGATTCGCTGGCGCACAAAGGCGAAGAAGGCCAGATACACAATGGCGCCGATGACAACGCGTCTGGTGTCTCCATCGTACTGGAATTAGCGTCTTCCCTTGCTGAAGAACGAAATAAAAACCCGAAGGCCTTTAAACGCGGAATTGTGTTTGCCCTCTGGTCTGGAGAAGAGCTGGGGTGCCTTGGTTCTTCCTATTTTGCCGCCCACCCAAAGGTACCTCTGAAAAATGTCATTGCCTATATGAATTTTGATATGGTGGGGCGGCTGCGGGATAACAATCTGATTGTCGAAGGCACTGGTTCCTCCAGCGCCTGGAGTCGTCTCATTGAAAAAGCCAATGTAAAGGCTGGATTCCAGCTAAAGCTTCTCCATGACCCATACCAGCCGAGTGATGTTGCTTCATTCTACCCGAAGGGTATCCCGGTAATCCATTTCTTTACCGGTGCGCATGAGGATTATAACCGGCCCACGGATGACCCCGTAACCCTGAATTATGATGGTATGGCGCGAATTGCAGGGTTTTCACGATCCCTGTTGGTTGATTTGGTTCAGCAGGCTGAACGCCCTGCTTACGTGCAGGTAAGACAGCAGGAAGGGCAGAGGACAGAGAACGTCACCAGAAGGACTTCCTGGGGAACGATACCTGACTTTACCGTTGAAATAAAGGAAGGGATAAAGATCAATACCGTAAAAAAGGATGAACCGGCTGATAAGGCGGGCATGAAAGACGGAGATATCATTGTTGAAATTGCCGGGAACAAGATTACGAATCTGTATGATTATAATTATCTGATGGATATCGCGGGGTTTGGTAAACCGGTTGAAGTAATCGTACTTAGAAACGGAAAGCGTGAAAAATTAACCATCGTGCCGGTTGCGCGAAAGTAGTTCCCGTATCTCCCGCAAATTCACGGGTAATTTTCTGATAACAGTCTCAAAAAAGAGAGTCTGTTTGCTATTTCCCGCCAGGGGTGCTAGAATGTTTATCAAATCCCTCTTAATACCCACAGACTGAAAATTTATTTGTCGTTTGGAGGAGCATGAGATGAGAAATATACTGATGGTAAATCTTATTGTAATCGGCCTGGCGAACATAGCCGGACCCGTTTCTGCAGGGTGGCTCCCGTCCGTGTCGGAAAATGCGAAGGACCAGGATGCCGATATCACACACTCACAGGTGTCGAAGGTCATTGCTGATTTTAAAAATCACTACCCGTATCTGGATATCTATTTTGAGAAGGCTCACGGTTATGCAGTCTTCCCAACGATAACGAAAGGGGGGCTGGGGATAGGGGCGGCTCATGGCAAGGGAGAGGTCTATGAGCAGGGAAAATTCATTGGCACGGCGGATGTGAAACAGATAACTTTTGGCGCACAATTCGGTGGCCAGCAATACAGTGAGATTATTTTTTTCAAGGATAAGGCCACCCTTGAAGACTTCAAGGCCAGTAAGATGAAATTAGGGGCGCAGGCGTCTGCGATAGCAGCAACCTCAGGGGTTTCAGCAGACGCGGCATACAGTGAAGGCGTGGCAGTTACTACCCTGGCAAAAACGGGTTTAATGTACGAAGCAACGATAGCAGGGCAAAAATTTACCTTTAAACCAAGGTGATCATGTTCGATCACTTTGGAAACAATCTCGCCATATCCGAAACATAAAGACCCTTCCTCCTCAAGGGGATTTTTTGTCAATATTCTGAGGGGTGTGATGTTAAACTTTTTTTACGAGGCGGTTTCCATGAGTAATCAACCGGATAAAATTATCTATTCCATGTACCGTGTAAGCAAACATTATGAAAAGAAAGCCGTATTGAAAGATATCTCCCTTTCGTATTTCTACGGGGCGAAGATCGGAGTACTGGGCTTAAACGGGTCAGGAAAAAGTTCCCTCCTTCGCATCCTTGCCGGAGCAGACAAGGACTTTAACGGACAAGTAACCCTTTCCCCCGGTTACACGGTGGGATTTTTGGAGCAGGAACCTCACCTGGACGATACAAAAACGGTGCGTGAAATAGTAGAAGAAGGGGTGCAGGAATTGGCAGACCTCCACAAGGAGTACAATCGGATCAATGATCAGTTTTCCGAACCGATGTCAGATAACGAGATGAACAAGCTGATAGAGCGGCAGGGGGAAGTACAAGGAAAGATCGATGCGCTGGGCGCATGGGACCTGGATGCCCGCCTGGAAATGGCAATGGATGCCCTGCGTTGCCCTGAGGGGAATACACCGGTAAAGGTGTTGTCCGGAGGAGAACGCCGTCGCGCGGCGTTGTGCAGGTTATTACTCCAAGAACCTGACATTTTGCTGCTGGATGAACCAACGAATCACCTTGACGCAGAAACCGTTGCCTGGCTGGAGCACCATTTGCAAAGTTACGAAGGTACGGTCATCGCCGTGACCCACGATCGTTATTTTCTCGATAACGTGGCAGGCTGGATCCTGGAACTGGACAGGGGGTATGGAATTCCCTGGAAGGGGAATTATTCGTCATGGCTTGAGCAAAAACAACAGAAACTGCAGCAGGAAGAAAAGCAAGAGACCGAACGCCAAAAGACGTTGCAACGTGAGCTTGAATGGATCAGAATGACCCCCAAGGGCAGGCATGCAAAATCGAAGGCGCGGATTAAGTCTTACGAGTCGCTTCTTGACCAGCAGGGTGAAAGCCGAATAAAGGATTTGGAAATCTACATACCAGCCGGACCGCGGCTGGGGAATCTGATCATTGAGGCGGAGAAAGTCACCAAGGCATATGGAGACCGCATCCTCGTGGATGGAATGACGTTTTCTCTGCCGCGCGGTGGGATTGTGGGCATCATTGGCCCGAATGGCGCCGGAAAAACTACGCTCTTCCGTATGATTACCAATCAGGAAAAACCGGATGCCGGCTCCATTCGGGTCGGAGAGTCGGTTAAGCTTGCTTATGTTGACCAGAGCCGCACAACTCTCGATCCCAAAAAGACAATCTGGGAAATAATTTCAGGGGGACGTGACACCATCAAGCTTGGCAGCAGGGAAGTTAATTCACGCGCCTATGTGGCGCGTTTTAATTTTTCCGGCGCCGATCAGCAAAAACCGGTAAGTACGCTGTCGGGGGGAGAGCGAAACCGGGTGCATCTCGCCTGCATGCTAAAGGAAGGAGCCAACCTGCTTCTGCTCGATGAACCTACGAACGATCTCGATGTGAATACCATGCGGGCGCTGGAAGACGCCCTGGAAAATTTCTCCGGTTGCGTGCTGGTGATTACGCATGATCGCTGGTTTTTAGACCGAATTGCCACACATATCCTTGCCTTTGAGGGAGACAGCAAGGTTTTCTGGTTTGAGGGAAACTATTCCGATTATGAGGCAGACAGAAAAAGACGTCTTGGCGTTGCGGCCGATCAACCCCACCGGATAAAATACCGTCATTTGACACGGGTTTGATACCTGGTTTCGTCCAGGTGTAACGAAACCAATTTTGTACGCCTGATTGTCCCTTCTTGTCTTACCCACATCTGAAGCATGCTTACCAGCAAGTTACACATGATAAAATGCCAAATTTTTTAAGGGTTTTGATTTCATTATTTATGACAAATTGAAGGCATCAAACAAAAGAATTTTCTTTTCTGGATTGTGTTTTGCATATTCTTGTTCCTCAACACGTGTTTGTAGTGAAAGGCCTTCAGGTGGTTATTTTTAAAATTTTTTAGGAGGAGATGGAATATGCGTGAAGCCAAGAAATTATTATGTGCGGTAGTTTTTTTGTTTGCAATTGCTTTTGTCTGTCAGGCACACACGGGTTTTTGTGGAGCGCAGATCGAGGGAAAGGTGAATATCAATACGGCCACCGAAGACCAGATTTCTATCTTGCCGGGTGTTGGTCCAAAATTGGCTTCTGAAGTGGTAAACTATAGAAAAATAAATGGAGATTTCAAGGAAGTGGAAGAGATCAAGAACGTAAATGGTGTGGGTGATAAGAAATTTGAGAAGATGAAAGATTTTATTGCAGTAGAAGGCGATACCACCATTACTTCAACGAAGGTTGCAAAAGGTGAAAAGGTGAAAAAGGGAGACATGAAGTAAGTTAAAGGTACCGTTAACGTAGTCGGTTTTCAAGAGAGGATAGACTCAAAAAGTCTATCCTCTCTTTTTTGTTTTTCATGGTCAATGGTCTTATATCGCATGGAAAAAATTTGGTAGAGTAGAAAAAGAGAGACTTGGTTAAAGAAAAAGCCCTCCAAATATGGTAAAAAATAGTTTTGATACAAGAAACTAAACCATAAAGAAAAGGAGGGCTATATGGGAGCAACCCCATGCAC
>WBZR01000782.1_pt1 | contig 46551 bp, 31 predicted proteins | sample 5204231 | NCBI WGS metagenome assembly WBZR01 (sample SAMN12412403, study PRJNA552823) | activated sludge metagenome | isolation source: activated sludge from anammox sidestream of wastewater treatment plant... | place: USA: Virginia | collected 2017-08 | reverse complement strand
ATCAACCGTATAAGTTCCGGCAGAACAACCTGATATTTGAGGGTCAAAAATTACTTTTCCGCTATTATGGGTAAATGTTCCTCCGCTATGATTAAAAATTGTTGCTGTGGTTTGTACTCCACCTACTGAAAAATTACCACTTGGGGCAGTAAAATCTCCACTAAGCAAACTAAACTTGGTAAGCGATAAGGCGGTGGTGCCCACATCAGGGGTTAATGCTCCTGAGGGCTTGTTTACTATTAAGTGGGCTGTGCGTGGGGCCGATGCATTTACAGAATAGGCTTGTGCACCTGTGCCATTAGCAGTTATTGTTCCGTTGCCGCCATCGGCTGATGGGCCTATTATTAAGTTGTTTTTAAACTCTGCCTCTCCGTTAAATACACCATCGTTATGTGCAAAGTTTCCATCGCATACTAACACATCGCCCGATGCAGTGGTAACCACAGCATTAATCCCACAAGTTGGATTTCCATCAATAGTTACACTGTTGAATAAGGTTGTTGGTAGAATATCAACCGTATAAGTTCCGGCAGAACAACCTGATATTTGAGGGTCAAAAATTACTTTTCCGCTATTATGGGTAAATGTTCCTCCGCTATGATTAAAAATTGTTGCTGTGGTTTGTACTCCACCTACTTTGAAATTACCACTTGGAGCGGTAAAATCTCCACTAAGCAAACTAAACTTGGTTAGCGATAAGGCAGTGGTGCCCACATTAGGGGTTAATGCTCCTGAGGACTTATTTACTATTAGGTGAGCTGTGCGTGGGGCCGATGCATTTACAGAATAGGCTTGTGCGCCTGTGCCATTAGCAGTTATTGTTCCGCTTCCTCCATCAGATAAGGAACCTATAATTAAGTTGTTTTTAAACTCTGCCTCTCCGTTAAATACACCATCGTTATGTGCAAAGTTTCCATTGCATTTTAACACATCGCCCGTTGCGGTGGTAACTACTGCATTAATCCCACAGGTTGGTTTTCCATCAATAGTTATGTTGTTGAATACTGTTGCAGGCAAAACATCAACAGTATAGGTTCCGGCAGAACAGCCTGAAATTTGAGGGTTCAGGGTTACTGTACCACTATTATGATTAAATGTTCCTCCGGTTTGATTAAAAATTACACCTGTTGTTTGTACTCCACCAATGGAAAAATTTCCCGAAGTTGAAGTAAAAACACCACCGTTTAAATTAAAACTACCTCCTGCTATTACAAACCCTACCGTACCTCCTGAAAAAGTACCGGTAGTTTGGGTTAGTCCGGATGCTCCAATATTAATTACATTGGCATTCTGAGTAATGGTTCCGGTATAGGTGGCTATTTGCATACCTAATATATTGACAGTTGCGTCAATATTACAATCTCCATTTCTAAGATTGTTAAAAATGGCAAGGTCAGCCACTCCGGGAACTCCGGCACCTCCGGGACCTCCCGGGGTGTTACTCCAATTTGCAGCATTGTTCCAATTAGAAGGAACATTGGAAACCCAATAACGATTAGCTGCTTGAGTTGTTTGAAGCGTTATTATAAGGCTTCCAAATAAAACAACAAAAGATAACAGTTTTAAATAATAATTATGTTTCATATAGTGTGAGTGTTATTAATTTTAAATTTAAAATTTATATAAGTTTAACGCAAAATTGAAATAACAGTTTCAATTTTAACTTTCTTGTACAAATTTATTATTTTTTCAATCATGTATATCTGACCTGAAAAAAAATTTTATAACAATTAAATATGGATAAAAAAATCAAAAAAATAGAAATCCCCAATCCTATACCTGAGAATTAAGCAGTGAATTATTTAAGTATCGCTCCTATTCACTTATTTGAAACTGGGTTTGCAATCGATTTAAGCTATGATATAAACCTCCTTCTATAGACATAAGTTCATCATGGGTTCCGTTTTCAACGGCTATTCCTTTATCAATAACAATAATGCGGTTAGCTTTACGAATGGTTGATAAGCGATGTGCAATAACAATAGAGGTTCGACCAATCATTAATTTATCTAATGCCTCCTGCACTAATCTTTCCGACTCAGAGTCTAAAGAACTGGTGGCTTCATCAAGTATAAGTATTGCAGGATCTTTGAGTACGGCACGAGCTATGGCTATGCGTTGCCTTTGACCTCCGGACAATTTAATTCCCCTATCGCCAACAATAGTGTTGAATTTTTCAGGGAAACTTTCAATAAAATTGAGGGCGTTGGCTTTTTTGGCTGCTTCAAATATTTCATCATCGGTAGCATAGGGTTTTCCGTAGGCAATATTTTCTTTTATCGTTCCCCCAAACAAAATAACATCTTGTGGTACTATAGCCATATTATTGCGAAGTGCTGTAAGATTGTAAGAGGTGCTATCTTTGCCGTCAATGAGTATATTTCCATTTTCCAAGTCATAAAACCTTAATAACAAGGACACTATTGTACTTTTTCCGGCTCCACTCGGGCCAACAATGGCAACAGTTTCGCCTTTACGAGCTTCAAATGAAACACCTTTTAAAACCTGTATTTCTTTTCTTGAAGGATAGGTAAAAACGACCTTATCAAAAATAACATTTCCTTCTATCCTTAATAATGAATTGCTTTGACCTGATATATCAATAGGCTCAGCCTTTTCATCTAAAATTTCAAATACCCGTTCAATAGCACCAACTGCTTTTTGAATTTGAGCATATAACTCGGCAATACCTCCAAAAGAAGCGCCAACAAAGGCCGAGTACAGTATAAACGAAATTAAATCACCAATTAATAACTGATTTTGTGAAGCCAAATAAACACCATACCAAATTACTGCAACTATGGCTCCAAACAAGCAAAAAATGATAAATGATGAAAACGAGCCTCGATACTTTCCTCCAATTAATCCAACTCGAATAATTTCAAAAGTACTTTTTACATACCTATTATTTTCATAATGCTCATTGGCAAAGGCCTTTACATTGGTTATTCCCTGTAAAGTTTCTTCTATAATTGTATTTGATTCGGCAACTTTTTCTTGTACTAGCCGTGATGTTTTTCTGATAAACCGACCGAAAACAACTGCTGCCACGGCAACAACCGGAACAATAGCCAGCATGAGCAAAGTTAACTTAGGTGAAATAAGCACTAATAAAATAATACCTCCAACAACCAATATGAGTTGCCTAAGAAACTCGGCCAGGGTAGTTGTGAGTGTGTCTTGTATTTGGGCAATATCAGCCGACATACGAGAATTAAGGTCGCCAACTCTTTTCTGAACAAAGAAAGACATAGGCAGTGTAATTAAATGGGCATAAATGGCTCTGCGTAGTGAAGCTAAAGTATTTTCAGTATAGTTAACAAATAAATAAACCCTGAAAAAAGAAAATAAGGATTGAAACAATAAAACTAATATAAGTAAAAAGCCTATTTTATTAATTTCATTAAACTCTTTTTGTTCAATCGTTTTAACTAATTTCCCTAAAAGCATAGGAAAAAGCAAGGCGGTAGCTCCGGTAAGTAATAAAAAAAACAGACCTATATATAATTTCCATTTGTGTTTTCCAATGTAGGTAAATAATCTTTTTGTTTTTTGTAAGGCCTCTTTATTAATTTTGGCTTTAGGCAATTCTTCTGAGAGGGCATTACCTGTATTTTGCTTTTTTGCCATATTGAGTTTTAAAAACAGCAAATCTACACCAGATAAAAAATATTTATATGTTAAAAATCAAAAATCTTAATTTGTTTTACCAAGCAAGCTCTATTATTTATTTTAATTTTCTATCATTTTATCGAATTTTCAATAATTCCACATAAGATTTATATGTTAAAAGTTTTCATAATAAATATTTTTCGTTAACATTGTCCTTTGCAAAAACGTAAAAAAATAAAAAGCATTTAGTTTTTTTATAAAAATTTTATGAGAGTGTTTCTACTAAAAAAAATACTTATAACACTATCATTTTTATTGATAGTTGCATTGTTTAACCCTGTAAGATCACAGTTTTGGACTGAAGATTTTCTTCAAACCAACAACAATTCTCCTGCATTTGCCAACGGCTACATAAGTGCCAATGGGACATGGACTGTTACTGACTTGGCAGGGAACACAGGTGGCGATGCCAATAAATTTTATGTAAGTTGTACCGAAGCCGGTATGAATGCCAACAATTGTGGAGCTGTATGCCCCGGAGCACCACTGCCCCCTCCCACACCATATATTGCGCAAAGTTTACATATTGGGAATGTAGCCTCTTCGTGGGCTCTTTTATGTCCGGCCGGTGATTGTGGGGCCCTTTATAATGCCGGAGATGGAGGTTTGGGGGTTTCAGATGCCGCAACTGAAACAAGAGCTGAATCGCCAGTTATCAATTGTACCGGTCATAGTAATATTACTTTAACCTTTAACTATATTGAGTTTGGAGACGGAGGAAACGATAATGCACAGGTTTGGTATTTTGATGGAGCATCATGGTCAATGCTTTTGGATATGCCGAAAACCTCTTGCGGAGATGGTACAGGAGGTCCTTGCAATCAGGTTCCTTGCGATGGAACAAAGCAAGGGTATTGGACTGCTATACCGGCAATAAATTTACCTGCCTCTGCAGACAGCAATCCAAACGTAAAAATAGGATTTAGATGGGTAAATAACAATGATGGTGTTGGAACAGACCCCTCATTTGCCGTTTCTCATATTGAACTTACAAGCTCAACCTCTGCCAATACTATTACAGCAGGTAATTTAATAGGGCCATTTTGTGCAGGCTCCACTGCTACTTTGCCGTTTACCAGTACAGGAACTTTTACAGGAGGCAATGTTTATACTGCCCAGATGAGCGATGCTGCCGGTAGTTTTGCCAGTCCGGTTGATTTAGGAACTTTTCCTAGTACTGCTAATGTTGGTAACATTACCCTAACCTTTCCGGCCAACACCCCGGCAGGTAGTGGTTATTTAATACAAATAGTATCGAGTGCCCCATCGGCAACCTCAAATACAATTGGGCCATTCACTATTAATCCCTCCTTACCTTTAAGTGTTACGGTTACCGCCAATCCTTCAACGAGTATCTGTCCTGGACAATGTGTTACTTTTACAGCAAGTCCGGTAAACGGGGGTACAACACCAACCTATCAATGGCAAATAAATGGGGTAAATGCACCCTCTCCTTCAACCAATGATACTTATACCAGTTGCACACTTCAAAATAACGATCAGGTAACTGTAATAGTTACTTCCAATGCTACTTGCGTTACCAATTCACCGGCTACCTCAACCGCGCAGGTTATTACTTATGTAAGTACTATGCCTTTTAGTGTTACTTTAAGTACCAACCCAAGCCCTTTAGTGATATGCTCTGGCGACCCTATTGAATTAACAGCCAATACTGTTAACGGTGGAACTCCAACCTATGAGTGGACGGTAAACGGTACAACACTACCGGGAATAAATACCCAAACGGTTAACTATAATGGAACTCCTATTCCGCTTACTGATGGTACTGTTGTATGTGTTATTTCAGCTTCTTCTTTAAGTGGCTGCATTACCAACTCGCCTGACACCGCCTGTGTAACAGTAAGTGTTGCTACAAACTTATTACCAACGGCACAAATCACAGCCGACAAAAATTCAATATGTGTTGGTGAATCTGTTACTTTTACTTCAGTAATTACAAATGGCGGTTCTGCCCCAAGCTATCAATGGATGATAAATTCCAACCCCGTTCCGGCTCCTGCCGGTACCGGAAGTACTTTTACCACCACTTCATTAGTAGCCAATGATATTGTAAGTTTAGAGATTACTTCAAATTCTTCTTGTGTTTCCACTCCAACAGCTACTTCAAACTTTGTGATTGTAGATATTTTACCTTTTGTAACACCTACTATTACAATTGCACCTAATTCGGGGGTTTGCAAAGGGCAGTCAATTACCTTTTCAAGTAATACCTCAGGGCAAGGCACAGCACCATTGTTTAAATGGTTTAAGAATGGTGTTCCTGTTCCCGGAAATTCAAACTCTGCAAGTTTAACTATTAGCTCTTCCATTTTTAATGAAGGAGATACCCTTACCTGTATGATGATTAGTAATTATCCTTGTTTGGTCCAAGATACTGTATTTTCCAATAAATATATCATTCACTTATTAGATCCTGCCACTGTTAACGTAGGTCCTGATCAAAGTATTATATACGGAGAAACAGTAAAGTTTGAACCGGATTTAAACGGACCCGTATCGCAAGGGACATATTTATGGTATCCGGACAGTACCTTAAGTTGTAACACTTGTTATAGCCCTGTAGCTTCACCCCTAGTAAACTCGGCCTATGTTATTATTTATAAAAACCAAAATGGTTGTATAGCCCGCGATACTATTAACATAGAAGTTAAACCTAATTATGACATTTTTATACCATCAGGTTTTTCGCCTAATGGTGACAACGTAAATGATGTATTTTATGTTAGAGGAACGTATGTTAAAAGTATAAATGTTAAAATTTGGGATCGTTTTGGAGGTAAGGTTTTTGAATCGGTATATATTAATTTTGGCTGGGATGGTACAAAAGATTATAAAGCATTAAATAGCGGGGTTTATGTATATTATGTTACTGTAACCTATTTGGACGGGACAATTAAAGACTTTAAAGGAAACGTAACACTTTCAAGATAACACATTAACTAAGAAAAAACAATCATTATAAAATCAGATTATATGAATAAAAGAATTACACTCTTATTTTCTGCCATAATATTTGGAGGAACAATCATGGCACAAGACATACATTTTTCTCAATATTTTAGCTCACCGCTTAATTTAAATCCTGCTTTAACCGGATTGATGAATGAAGATATTCGAATATCCAGTAACTATAGGAATCAATGGAAAAGTGTGAGTGCCAAACCCTACAGCACTATTTCGGCAAGCATAGATGCCACTTTGCCCCCAAAAAAGAAAACAAACAATTTTTTTGGACTTGGTTTGGTTGTAAACAGTGATAAGGCAGGAACCTCTATATTAGCTACCAATCAGGCAAATCTTTCAATGGGTTACAATATGCTTTTGGCTCCTTCTACCGGTGGCATGTTCTCTGTAGGATTTCAGGCAGGTGCCGGACAAAAAAGTATGAATTATGATAACTTATCCTGGGATTCACAATGGACTGGTACTAAGTATGACCCTAGTTTATCTTCGGGCGAGAGTGCAATTGGAAGTGGCTTAACCTTTTTAGATGTTTCGGCCGGAATTAACTGGAGTCAAATGATGGGGAAAAATTTTAGATTAAGCACAGGTGCCTCATTATGGCATGTTAATCGTCCGAGCATTTCACAATCGAGGGTTGCCAAAGATATTCTATATATGAAATTTGGGATTAATGCTATTGGTCAATATACCTTACCCTCACGACCTGGAACTTCAATTTTACCTAGTGTAATCTATTTTCAGCAAGCCACTCAACGTTTGTTAAATGTAGGTGCTGCTTGGCGATATCGTTTGATTGAACAATCGAAATTTACCGGTTGGGTTTCTGAAACTGCTTTAGTTGCCGGTTTATACTATCGTTTAAAAGATGCTGCATTTATAAATTTGCGCTTAGACTATAAGGATTTTTCATTTGGTGTTAATTATGACTTCAACGTATCAACGCTCCAAGTTGCCAGTAATAGCAGAGGCGGAATGGAACTTTGCTTAAGTTATAAAAAAGCTTTATTGCAAAAACAAAGATACAACCCTAAACAAGGATTGAAATTTGTTCAGTTTTAATTTATTTCTTTAATTTTTTTATATTATGAGATTAAGATACCTAATCTTTACATGTATTCTTATGTTTATACATAAGGGTTTTGTAAATGCACAAACCGTTATTTTTTCAGAAAATTTTGATTCGTCCCCAAATTGGACGTTAAATACTCCGGGTGCTTCATTAATTACCGGTTCATTGCCCAACCCGGGAGGTAGCCCAAACACTTGGGCTATTAATAACTCAGGAACTACCATTGATGGCACCAACAATTTGCACATTACTTGCAGTGGATTTATTTGTAATATTTTGGGAGCTCCGGGGCCTGTATATAACGCATCGGGTGCAGCTAATAATACAAATACTGCAGCAACTATGAATAGCGACATAAACGCGTCAGTTTTCACCGGAGGAGGTCCTTTTACACTTAGCTTTCAGTGGATATGCTCAGGAGCCACCACCCCGAGCAATGGTTCGGGGCGACTAATATACAGCGTTGATGGAGGTGCTAATTGGATTGAACATCCAACAAATTATAACGGAAGCGCAAGCGCCATAACCGAGTCAATTGATATGTCAACTTTAGCGGGATTTACCCCTACGGTAAACAATATAAGATTAGGCTTTAGGTGGTTTAATATTGGTACAAGTGGTCATAATGATCCTCCAATGATAGTTGATAACATTAAGATTACTATACCTAATGTTTCCAATACCATTACTACAGGAACCATAACCGGTAGTCCATTTTGTCCGGGAGCTACATTTAGCGTGCCTTTTACCTCTACCGGTACATTTAATACCGGAAATGTTTATACTGCACAATTAAGTGACGCTTCAGGAAGCTTTGCAACCCCTACTAATATTGGGACTTTACCGAGTACAGCCAATTCAGGAAGTATTTCTGTTACAATACCTTTAGGTACACCTGCCGGAACAGGTTATGTAATACGTGTTGTATCAAGTAATCCTGCTGTTACGGGTTCTTCAACTGTAGCTTTTTCTATTGTTGCTCCTACAACGCCTACTTTTAATGCCATTGGTCCTCTTTGCCAAAATGCTACGGCTCCGTCCTTGCCGGCAAGTTCTACCAATGCCACGCCTATTACGGGAACTTGGAGTCCGGCCACCATAAATACAAGTGTTGTTGGTACTACAACCTATACTTTTACCCCTAATGCAGGGCAATGTGCTGATAATACAACATTAGACATTACCATAACAGCTCCTGAAACCCCTACCTTTAACCCTGTTGGTCCTTTTTGCCAAAACGCTACGGCTCCGGCATTGCCAACAAGCTCTACCAATGCCACGCCCATTACGGGAACTTGGAGTCCGGCTACCATAAATACAAGTGTTGTTGGGACATCAACTTACACTTTTACGCCTGATGCCGGGCAATGTGCTGTTAATACAACTTTAAACATTACCATAACAGCTCCTGAAACCCCTACCTTTAACCCTGTTGGTCCTTTTTGTTTAAACGCTACGGCTCCTGCCTTGCCAACAAGCTCTACCAATGCCACGCCAATTGCGGGAACTTGGAGTCCGGCCACCATTAACACGAGTGTTGCAGGGACATCAACTTATACTTTTACCCCCGATGCAGGACAATGTGCGGTAAGTACCACTATGGATATTGAAATTACCAACGGAATAATTCCTACTTTTAATGCTATAGGTCCTTTTTGCTTAAATGCAACGGCTCCGGCCTTGCCAACAAGCTCTACCAATGCCACACCTATAACAGGAACGTGGAGTCCGGCTACCATTAACACCTCGGCAATAGGAACAACTACTTACACATTTACCCCTAATGCAGGGCAATGTGCGGTAAGTACCACTATGGATATTGAAATTACCAATAGTATTACTCCTACATTTAATGCTATTGGGCCATTTTGTTTAAACGCTACGGCTCCGGCCTTGCCAACAAGTTCTACCAATGCCACACCTATTACAGGAACCTGGAGTCCGGCTACTATTAACACCTCGGCTATAGGTACAACAACTTACACATTTACCCCTAATGCAGGGCAATGTGCGGTAAGTACCACTATGGATATTGAAATTACCAACAGTTTAACTCCAACCTTTGCTTCTATTGCTCCTATTTGTCAAGGTTCAACAGCGCCATCTTTACCAAGCAGTTCAACCAACTCCATACCTATCACCGGAACTTGGAATCCGGCAACCATTAACACCTCTACTGTAGGAACAACTACATACACTTTTACCCCTGATGCAGGACAGTGTGCCGTAAGTACCACTATGGATATTGAAATAATAGCTACCCCTCCAGCACCTGCTATTAGCATTAGTGCCAATGTAACTACTATTTGTGCAGGCGAAATGGTTGATTTTACAGCCACTCCAAATTCATTTAACACAGGTGATGTAATACAGTGGTTTGTTAATAATACACCGATACCGGGTGGTACAGGCTTACAATTTAGTTCAAACACCTTAACCAACACCGCTCAGGTTACAGCAGTATTTACTCCTTCTTCGAGTTGTTTAGTTGGTCAAACTGCTACATCAAATCTTATTATTATTACTGTTAATCCGACTACTTCGCCTTCTGTAACTATTAATGCCACCTCAACACAAATTTGTGCAGGACAAAATGTAACATTTAATGCAACTATTACAGGTGGTGGAGGTTCCCCTCAAATACAATGGATGGTAAATGGCAATGCTGTAGCAGGAGCCGATTCAAATACATTTAGCACAACAGGTTTGGCAAATTCTGACATAGTAACGGTTGTGGTTACCAGCAACTCGCCATGTGCCAATCCAAATACAGCTACATCAAACAGTTTAACTATTGCGGTTATCCCAACAGGAACGCCAAGTATAATCATTGAAGCCGATCGTACCGTAATTTGTGTTGGCCAACATATTATATTAAACGCTACTACTACCTTTGGAGGTTCTTCGCCTACCTATAACTGGTCGGTTGATGGGAATAATTTCACCACCACTACACCAAGTTTCACTGCCAGTGGGCTAACAGCAAACTCAACTATTACCTGTACTTTAAATAGTAACTATGCCTGTGCAACCTCCAACAGCGCTGTATCAAACACCATTAATATTCAGGTAAACCCTACCCCAACAGTTAGTGTAAGTGATGATGCTACTATTCAGGAAGGCAGTTCGGTTAATATTACTGCAGTAGCTACCGAGAATATGAATTATTTATGGTCGCCTTCCGAAGGTTTATCATGCTCTGATTGTTTATTACCGGTGGCTACCCCAAAAGAAACAACAGTTTATAATATTAGTGTTACAGATCCGGCATCGGGCTGTAGTGCTGTTGATTCAGTAAAAATAACAGTAATTAAGAATTTTGATATCTGGATTCCAACAGCATTTAGTCCAAATGGAGATGGAAAAAACGATATATTATTTGTTCGCGGAAACAATATTAAAGCATTTACCTTAAAAATTTATGACAGGTGGGGCACAAAACTGTTTGAAACTTCTGATGTTGCAAAGGGTTGGGACGGAGAATATAACAACAGAAAAGTAAATACCGGAATATTTGTATATGTTATAGATTATACACTCAATGATGGTACATCGCAAACCTTGAAAGGAAACTTAACTCTTTCAAACTAGAAAACCATTTGCTTATTATATAATAAAGGCTGTTCTGTATAGGGCAGCCTTTATTATTTGCAGCTTTTAACATCCAAAGGTTAATATATATCGTAAGAAGACTAACTCTATACCATTTATACACAATACTTTTGGAATATTATGCGAAGAAAAATAATTATTGGTCTTGGCGTTTTTACGGCTATTATTGGTCTTATAACTTTGCTCATAACATTGGTATATGAAGATCAGGTAAAGAGTATTATTATTTCGCAAATCAATAATAAACTGAAAACCAAGGTAGATGTAAGGAAAATAGAGTTTTCTATTTTTAAGAATTTTCCGGATGCATCGTTAAGCTTCTATGATGTTAAAGCCCAATCGGTTTACCAAGGAGCACAAAAAGACTCTTGTCCAAAAAATCTGTTAGAGGCGTCAGAAATAAGTCTGAGGTTTAACATTCAATCCATATTTAAAGGATTGTATGAGATACAAAAAATTGATGTAAAAGGAGTTTCTGTATTTATATTTATTGACAAAGACAATTTAGACAATTATCACTGTTGGGTAGAAGACACGCTTGAAACCTCAAGTGATAAAGTGCAATTTAAGATGAACAGGATTCAAATTAAAAAAAGCCTCATAGATTATAAAGATTTAAAAAATATTTTTCACCTGTCGGCCATAGTCAATAACACCAAAATGAAAGGAGAAGTTTTTGAACAAGATTTTGCCTTATTACTTGACGGTGAACTACAAATAAAAGAATTACAAATACAGCATGAACATTATTTAAAGGATAAGAAAGTAAAACTAAATACAGGCATCCTGAAAAAGAATGAGCAGTATAGCCTAACAAACGCTTTGGTAAGTGTTGAAAAGCTAAACATGAAGGTAAACGGAACTTTTGATACTAAAACTATGTTTTTAGAGGCTCAAGGGCAAGAGTTAGATATTCAGTCATTTTTATCATTATTACCGCCAAGTATTTACCAAAAATTTTCGGACTATAAGAGTACCGGATTATTTGCCTTAACGTTAAGTGTAAAAGGCAAATATGAAAAATCACAAATAAAAGCTGATTTTAGTATAGATAAAGGTACATTAACCAATAATACCGGCAAGGCCACATTAAATAATATAGTTTTAAAAGGATATTTCAGTAATGGCAGATTACAAAACATCAATACATCAGGCATATATGTTACTTCATTTTATGCTAAACTCAACAATAATCCTCTTTCCGGCAGTTTTTCTTTAATAGATTTTGAGCATCCGTTTCTTGACGGAAAGTTAAATGCTACTGTAGATCTCAGAAATTTAAAAGACATCCTACAACTTGATACTTTTGAAATATTAGAAGGAAATGCAGCATTAGCATTAAGAGTATCAACCCCTATTCATCGTTTACAACAGCAAAAATTTTCCTCGGGCGAACTAGGCGAAGTATCAGGTACTTTAGTACTAAAAGACGGTAAATTTAAGTTTGAAAATGAAAACACAAGTTATGAAAATATAAATGCCGATTTATATGCTCATGATAATTATATTCAGGTCAATAATTTGCAATTCAGTCATGGCAAATCAGCCCTAAATTTAGTAGGTGAATTGGTAAATTACAGAGCCCTATTTATGGATGAAACTTATGGTGTGGCTCAATTAAAAGCACATTTAAACGCCTCTAACTTGGAGTTAGAAGATTGGCTTAGGTCAAATCAGCAAAAAAATATTTCAGAGTCGAATAGTAATGATAGCTATTTAAATAAGATAGACATGAAGCTAATAGCTAAAATAGATAGATTTGGTTTTGACAAGTTTGTTGCTACCAACCTGTCGGGCAGGGTGTATTTTAATCATAATACTTTTACCCTTGACTCTTTGGCATTTAATTGTATGGATGGTAGTGTAAATGCAAATAGTGTAATTGTTTTGAAGCCTAAAAGTGGGTTTGATTTATATTGTAATGCTCGTTTATCTAAACTTAACATAACCAAATTGTTTTCCCAATTAAACAATTTCGGGCAAGAAACCATGACTGACAAACATATAGCCGGAAAACTAACTGCAAGAATTAACTATCAAAGTAGTTGGGCCGATTTGAGCCGTGTTATTCCCGAAAGTATAATGGCTGATGCTTCGGTAAGTATTACAGATGGTGAACTAAAAAATTTCACTCCAATGAATAAACTATCAAGATTTATATCATTAAATGAACTAAGTCATATTAAGTTTAAAGAACTAAGTAACAACATTACTATCAGTAATAAAAAAATTCATATTCCTATGTTTCAAATACAATCATCGGCTCTCAATTTGTATTGCAGAGGTGAGCATGATTTTGACAACAATATTGATTATCATTTTAAGCTAACCTTAAATGAACTGCTGAGTAAAAAAAGAAAGAAAGAAGCAATAAAAAATTCAGATTTCAACGAAGTTGAAGAGGATAAAGACGGAAAATCAATTTTATTTATAAGTATGACCGGTAATATTGATAATCCCATTGTGAAATATGATAAAACCGAGCTAAAACAGTTTGTAAAAGATGAAATAAAGAACGAAAAACAAACCATAAAACAGTTATTGAAAAAAGATTTTGGATTGTATAAAAAAGACCCAACAATAACTGAACCGAATAATAAGAAGGAACCTAAAAAGAGCGATTTTAAAATTGAATGGGAAGAGGATGATAATACTATAAAAAAAGACGATAACAGAAATATAAAAGTTAACGAAACACCAACAAAAAAGACTAAGAAGAAAAAATCGGAACCTGAAAACAGCGATGATTACTTATGAGCATAAGCTAAGGCCAGACATGAAATTTTGCAGGAAGCGGCCTTTAGAAGCGTTTGTGCACAAGCCTCAATAGTGGCTCCTGTTGTAATCACATCATCAACCAAAATAAGGTGTTTATTTTGTAATCTTTCGGGGTGTTTTACTTCAAAAATTGACTCCACATTTTCCCAACGTTCGTATCTTGATTTTCGGGTTTGGGTTAAAGATGCCACTACTCTAACAAGATTCTCTTCCTCTACCGGAATTTGCAGTACTTGAGCAAGTCCTTTAGCAAACCACAAACTTTGATTATAACTTCTCTTTCTTAACTTTTCGGGGTGTAAAGGTACCGGAATAATAAGTTCGGCATTGTTCAATACCGCATCTCGTTTAAGCACCTCGCCATATATAAGTCCTAAATAATGACCTATTTCCTTTTTCCCTTTATATTTAAATCTATGCATTAAAGATTGCACACGACTACCTTTGTGAAAATATAATAAAGTTGCTGCTGTTTGAAACTGAACTCGCCCCCAGAAAACTTTTTCAACAGGATTATCAATTATGGTATGAAAATTGGTGTAAGGTAAATGAGCCTTACAATAGTTACAAATCAACTCTTCATGTTTGTATAATGCTTTCCCACAAGCATTACAGTTGTTAGGAAAGATTATTGCAAATAAATCTTCAAAATATGCTAACATTGTAGTATTAAAAAAAAAAATAATCTTTTTATAATTAATTAAAGAAATTAAGCTAATTTAGCTATAATTTCGCAGTTAATTAGATTAATTGCCTTAGCAAAAAGAAAACAAAAACTACAAAATATGGAAAATCAAAACAATCAGAAGAATAAGGTCTTAGTCCTCATTTCGGTCGTATTGTTTATAGTATCGGTAATTTTAGGATGGAAGCTCTACAATACCACTTCTGAAAAAGAAACAATATATGTTGAGAAAGTAAAGGTTGAAACTGATTTTGCCTCAGTAAAGTCAGATTTTGAAGAGGTAAAAAAAGCCTACGATGAGTTGAATACGGATAATAAACAACTTCAATCAGAACTTGATGCCCGAAAAGAAGAACTGGAAGATTTGGGGATTCAACTTGAGAAATACAAGAATGATGCTGCTATGGTTAAGAAACTTAAAAAAGAGTTAGATACTATAAGAGCTTTAATTAAAAGTTACCTGCATGATATAGATTCATTACAACAAGCAAACATAGGTCTTCAGAAGGAAAATATGCAAGTAAAATCAGATTTAAAAGAAGAAAAAGGGAAGACTGAGCAATTGACTATTGAAAAAAGTAATCTTTCACAGAAGATTGATTTAGGCTCAAAGTTGAAAGCATATCAATTATTTGCAGATGCCTTAAGAGTAAAAGGTTCAGATAAAGAGTCGTCCACCACTAAGGCACGTAGAGCCGATAGAATAAGAGCTTGCTTTACTTTGAGTGAGAATAAAATTGCTAAAAAGGAAAACAAAACAGTATATATGAAAATTACTGCCCCAGGGGATGAAGTTTTAGTAACGAGTACTGATGATAGTAACACATTTACCGGTGAGGGCGAGAAGCAATTTTATAGCGCAAAAAAAGATATATACTATGAACAAGAAGCCAAAGAAATGTGTTTAGCTTTTACTAAAAAATCTACTGCAGATTTTAAACAAGGGAAATACAAAGTTGAAATTTTTATTGATGGTGTAAATATTGGTACTACCAGCTTTGAACTAAAATAACACTTACCATATTACTGCCCTTAAAAGTCGGTTAGTGTCAACTATTCCGGCTTTTTTCATTTATAAACCCCGCCTTATATGCTCGAGAAATTTTTAGATGAATTAACGCAGCACTTTGAACATCAGGCCACACAAGGGCAGATAACCCTGATGCACAAGTTGAGTACTTTTATTTTAAACCAAGTACAAGACGAGATTTTTATTATAAAAGGATATGCGGGTACGGGTAAAACTACCTTAATTAGTGCAGTTATAAAAAGCCTTCGGGTAATTAATTATCAATCGGTGTTGTTGGCACCAACAGGAAGGGCTGCTAAAGTACTTAGTTTATATTCCGGGAAGTTGGCCTTTACCATTCATAAAAAAATTTACAAACCTATAAGTAAATCTGATAGTTCAAGAGCTTTTGTACTGCAACCAAATTTACATAAAAACACTATATTTATTGTTGATGAGGCCTCTATGATTGGTGACGACCGTGTACAATCAGAAGGAAAACTCTTTGGAGCAGGCAGTTTATTGGAGGATTTACTCATGTATGTTTATCAAGGAGAAAACTGTAAACTCGTACTGATAGGAGATACAGCACAGCTTCCGCCCGTAGGGATGAACGAAAGTCCGGCATTGAGTGCCGATAACCTAAAAAGAATTTTTCATTGCAGTGTGTATGACCATGAATTAACCGAAGTAGTAAGGCAAATGCAAAACAGTGGAATATTAAGTAATGCAACACAACTGAGAAATATGATTAGAGAAAATAATCAGCATATACCTCAGTTGCAACTGAATAATTATAAAGACATAAGAAGTGTAAGCGGAATTGAACTTGAAGAGGCTATTAATACCGCCTATAATCGCTTTGGCGATGATAATACTATAATAATTTGCCGAAGCAACAAAAGAGCCAACATATATAATAGAGAAATACGAAGTCGTATAAAGTTTTATGATGACAGCATAAATACAGGCGATTATTTAATGGTGGTAAAGAACAATTATTTTTGGCTTGATAATAAAGATAGAAACAGTTTTATTGCTAATGGCGACATTGCTGAAGTAGTACGGATTAAGAAGCGTAATATTGAAATGTTTGGATTTAAGTTTGCCGATGTTACTTTACGTTTAATTGATTATCCCGAAGAACCGGAGTTTGATGCCAAAATAATATTAGATACCATTGACTCTGAACATTCGGCATTAACTTTTGAGCAGAACAATGCTTTGTATAATGCCGTTATGGAATATTACAGCGATGTTGCTAAAAAGAGTACACGTGTGGCAAAAGTAAAACAAGACCCCTATTTTAATGCTTTACAAGTAAAATTTGCTTATGCAATTACTTGTCATAAAGCCCAAGGAGGTCAGTGGAAAGCAGTATTTGTTGAGCAAGGTTATTTAACTAACGATATGATAAATTTGGAATTTAAAAGATGGCTCTATACTGCTATTACCCGAGCCGAGACCGAATTATATTTAATTAATTTTAATAAAGACTTTTTTGCTGAAAACACTATGATATAATTACCTGTTCAATCAACTCCATTTTAAACTCCTCATTAATATTCTCTTTAATTTTTTCTTTGGCAAAATTTAATTCATTGCGTAATGCCGGTGAATCAATCTTTAGAATTAAACATTTATCGCGTAATTGTATATCGTTTGTATGCCTTGATATTGACCTGCCCATAAGCTTTTCCCAACTTTTCTTAATCATAGCCGCATTTACATGGTTTTCTATCCTGTACTCTTTTAGCAAATCATGTATTACTTCTTTAAGGCTCTGTTCGTTTGTTTGTCGCATGTCAATTCAAATGATAATATCTAAAACTAATAATTGAATTTTGGGTTATATTTCTTAATTCAGGAATAAATATAAACAAAAAAAATCAGAACTGAAAATATATAAAAGGTTGCACCTCAACGCTTCTTATTTGAAATATTAAATAAATCATTAAAGTCAGTAAAAGCGCTTGAATATAAAAAGGCATGAGGGTAATAAATGACTTCATTTTAAGATCAACGCTACCGGGAATAAAATGAATAATATATCCTAAAAACATTAAAATAAATACTAACTTATATCCCTCAATCAATTCAAACAGCAAAGCCCCATTGAAATTCAAAACAATTTGTTGTATAACTTCCAAAGCACTATCAAAAGAACTTGCTCTGAAAAAAATCCAGCAAAGCGCCACCAAATGAAAGGTAATAAGCCAGGCAAAAAATTTATAAACAATGTTGGAACTCGGCCTAATATTCAATTTTTTGAAGCCTTCATCTTTTAACTTATCAATAGCCAATGCCACTCCGTGCATACCGCCCCAAACAATAAATTTAAAAGATGCCCCATGCCACAAACCTCCTAACAACATAGTTATTATCAGATTGATATATTGCTTAACTTTCCCATTTCTGTTTCCTCCCAACGGAATATATAAATAATCGCGCAACCAAGAGCTGAGAGAAATATGCCAACGCCTCCAGAACTCTGTTATACTGGTGCTTTGATAAGGAGCATTAAAGTTAAGAGGGAGTTGAATTCCCATTAGCAAAGCTATACCCACAGCCATATCGCTATACCCCGAAAAATCACAATAAATTTGTAAAGTATATCCATAAACACCCACAAGATTTTCTATGCCGGAATACAAGGTTGGATTGTCAAAAATTCTATCTACAAAATTTACTCCAATATAGTCAGAAATAATGGCCTTTTTGAGCAATCCGGACAATATAAAGAATATTCCGTGTCCTATGTGAATATTATTGATTACAATTTTTTTTCTGATTTGAGGCACTAACTCATTAGGACGAACTATGGGGCCTGCAACTAAATGGGGGAAAAATGAAATATAAAAACCGAAATCAAGAATGCTCTTCACCGGTTTAAACTTTTTCTGATAAACATCAACCGAGTAGCTTATTAATTCGAAAGTATAGAATGAAATACCTAAGGGCAAAAATATAGATTGGAAGGGAATTTTTTGTGTGCAGAAATTATTGATTATATCAATAATAAAATTAGTGTACTTAAAGTAAGCCAATAAGGACAAATACAGTATCAAACTAAAGACCAGTAGGGATTTTCTTTTGGTTTTATGCCTTGTTTTATAAATATGTATTGACAGAAAATGTGCTGCTATTGCCGTAGCAACAAGGAGAATAAAATACCATCCGCTGCTTTTATAATAGAAATATACCGAGAAAAGAGTAACATATATTATCCGCAGATTGGTGTGTTTTTGGATAATACCATAAAACAGCATAAAGGCAATAAACAGAAAAAGAAACATGCCACTATTGAATAACAATGGCTCTTTTTGATTATACAAAAAGAGTTGCAAAAGTTTATCAATATCTATTAAAGGCATTGTTACGATACTTTATTTTACATTTTCTTTATACTGCATATATTGATGGTAGGCTTTAATTAAAGCACTATACAACAAGGCTCCCTGTACTTCATAACCTTTTGGAGAGAGATGTAATTTATCTTTTGAAGAAAGTCCTCTTAGAAACCACTTATTTATACTTCCCTTCCCTCCCATAACATCAAACCAATTCCAATAACACAAGTTGTTTTTTTGACAGTAGTTGATAAGTGTATTCGCGGCTCTTAAATTATTGGGGTTTTTATATTTGCGTTTCTTAAAGCTATCGCCCGGAGTAGTAATTAGTAATGAGGCATCCGGGTTTTGTATTCTTAAAATACTTATGAGTGAGTCAACTTGTGCATAAAATTCAGCATTGTTATATAAATGGGCATAAGCTTCATTAGTTCCCATTGAAATAATTATTAAATCGGGGTGCAGGGTGGCCATTTGCTGCTGAAACATAGGGTTAAGGTTGTAGTTTTGATATTTGGCTCCATTAATTCCAATAGTATGGTAAAGTATTCCGGGCATCCCGTTCTCCAACAATATTCCATATATTGTGGTGCTTTTTAGCAGTCCCGAATCAGTTTTCTGCGGCTGAATACTAATACTATTAGTTGCATTAAAATGAACGGCACTTAAACTACTCATTGTGTCAATTTGCGAATTAATGGAGGCCATTACCTGACCTAAGGAATCGGCAATATCTAAGTTGAAGCAATTATAGCCTTTTTGATGATAAAGCGTTAGTGTATTAAATCCGTAATCTAACTCGTCCTGATTAAAAACATTAATATTTAATTTACTATTGCTGCTGTCGCTTTTAATGGTTAGTCCGGAAATGCCAATGGGCAATGAGTCTTTTTCAATAACAATTCTTCGGGCACGCCACTTAATATTACTACTTGTTTTGTAGTTCGGAGGCTCGTTTGTACGTCCTACCTTATATGGTGTAATAAGGCCGCGGCCTGCATTTCCAAAATTTTTCTGCAAATTTCTGCGGACTAAGCCCGGAAAAAAATCAGCCTGTAAATGCGAATCTCCGAGATGAATTACCGAAACTTTATTTATGCTTCCACTCTTTAACTGATCTAATTTCTCAAAGAAAGGAAACAATGAAGAGCTGTCGCCCTGAATGATATTTTTATCTGTTTTGATAAAAGAATATTTATGTTTAATACTATCCTCCGCAAGACTAACTTGCGCCTGAAGTTTCATAAATACAGGAGAGAAAAGAGAGGTAAGAGTGGTTAGTATGAATACTTTTATTTTGAACATCATTTAGTAGCTTAAATTCTTTTGTTTGTTTTCTGTGGACTTTAAATATTCATTATAACCTTTATCAAGCTCTTGATACAGAAGGCGAGCCACTTTAGAAGCTCCCCGAAAGTTAAAATGCGTATAATCCTTATTTGCCAGCGCAGTATCTGATTCAACCCATTTTACCATTGAGTTATACCCACCCATTGCTTCAAACAAGTTCCAAAATGCGGCTCCGTTGTTCTCAGCCGCATTGCGCTCGGCATTAATTACAAGAGGTATTGCGGGGTTGGTTATGTATCCGTTGATATCTTTATATCCTTTATCAGGCACTCCAATAAACAATAAGGCAGTGTTTGGGAAACTTCTCTTAATGTGTTTTACAATTCTATCAAGCCCTCTTTGATACCAACTATAATCAGTAATTTCGGTACTTACGGCATTCATTCCATATTCAAGAATTATAAGGTCGTATTGGTTTTTTTCATTAAATTCGGCTAAAATATGTTGTGGAATTTTAGATAAGGGTAAGCCTGAATTACCTCTGAACGAAAGATTATCTACAAAAACACCGGTATCTGACTCAAAGCTTACCGCGTAAACAGGTAATTGTTGCCGGTTAATAAATGTAAATTTTATTTCATTAAATGTTTTTTGTTCATTATCAATTTCAAGTGTGTTTACAGGTTCTTTTCCGTTTAAAATCTTATTAATTCTGGTCATATTATCAATTTCTATATGCACAGAAGCATCAATATCAGTTGGTAATCCGTAGTACAGGCGCACTTTATGAAACTTGTCTAAACCTCGCATTTTACTACTTTTATACCGAACCCAGCTTGCATCGGCAGGTATAGGATTTGAAGTATCGCTTATGGTTAGGTTTTGCGGATTAAATACATAACCTGTTATTCCAAGCGCTTCATCAGATATGGGGTCTAATAAATTCTTGTTCTTCCAATTTTCAGAAAAGGTATGATTAATGGTTCTTCTGAAACCTGCTGTGACCGAGGTTATTGGCACTATACCCACTCCCGAACCACCATACTTCTTTTGTAAAATGGCGCGTAACTCTTGGGTAATTAAATCACCTTCAACCATACTGTCGCCAAACCAAGCAATTCTTATTTTCTTTTTAGTTTTGATATTTCTTAATCCTTCGTAAAAGCTATCTAACCCTTTCACGGTATCTTTCACAACATTAACCTTTTGTAATGTATCCGACCATTGGCTTAAGGTGTCTTTTAATATCTTTTCAAAATTTTCATCATTTTTTACGGGTACAGAATGCAAAAGAGTATCTTTTTGTTTTATTGTTATTTGACTCAGTAAATCCAAATGCTTAATATCATGATTAAACTGAGCAAAATAATGATCAATAGTACTTAACATTATTAAGAAACCCAGAACAGTTATCAATATAATAAAAGGCCTGAAAGGCTTATTATTACTATTATTCATTTATCAGTTAATGTAGATAGTATATTTTAATGCATAGATAAGCTAAAATAGTAAATCAAAAAAGCCATTAGGCAAATGATTTTGTATCATTAACAAGAAAGCTGTATTTTAAGCTTTCTTTGAAGATTTAATAGATATTTACGAATACCTTGAATTAATGATTTATAATCAGTTTGCTTCTGCCGGTTTGATTAGCAGAGGTTAGTTCAATAAAATATACTCCGTTTGGCCAACTGGCAATATTAAGTACTTGGCGATTTGTTTGACAATTAATACTTGTTACCAATTGTCCCGAAATATTAAACACATTAATATTGGCATTTTGTGCATGGTTATCAAATTCTATAACAAGCACGTCATTTGCCGGATTAGGCAATATTTTCATTCCTAATTTATTATCTTTTGTGTTCAATCCGCTAAATGAAACGGTAGCTATATCAGGTCTTTTGGATCTAATTACCCAGCGCATAAATTCTACCTGGTCTTTTGTAAAACTATTTTGGCAGTCTTCGGCACTATAGTCCATATAATTCTCTACCATATCGGGCATATCAATACCGGCAATATTATCAACGCAGGTATTTTTTGATGTATCACAATCTGTATTGGATTTATCTGCTGCAGCCGGGGTATCATCAATACCATCATCACCGGCACAATTAGTTGCATCGCCCCATATATGTCTTAACCCTAAATAGTGTCCCACCTCGTGTACGGTAGTACGACCTTTTGAAATATAGGTTGTGTTTCCGGCTGAGATAGTATTAGGATTGTTACCTCCAAACACTTGATATTGTATTACTACCCCATCCTTAATTCCGTTTGTAGCATTAGGATCCCAATTAGGTAAACCGCTTGGTGGTACAGCATATCCCAGCACGGCAGGGCCTAAAAAAGGAATACTCATATTACATACCCATATATTTAAATAGCGGTTTTGATCCCAAGGACTAATACCTCCGGTAGCATTGTCCTTAACATCTTCTGCCAAACCGCCTCCAACTAAGTTAAAGAAAGTAGTTTTAGAGGTTTGTGTTCTTGTTATTCCGGTGGTTGGGTTTCCTTGCGGGTCGGTGTCGGCTAATAAAAATCTTATACGTGAATCAACCCCTGCAATAGGTGCAAAAACAGAACGTAAATTGATGGTATCTTCATTCATTCGGCCATAGTCTTCATTTAACACATTTATCTGATTATAAATTACCGAATCGTGTAAGTTTTCAGCTGTTGTATTATACACCACATGTACCACAACTCTTACATACAAAAAAGTGTCAGATATAGCACGGTTGTTGTGTGTGTTATAAAATTCATTAAACATATTGAATGAACTTTGCATATAGCCCGGGTTCAATTGCTCCGCTTTATTCATAGCTTGATGCGATGCGCACTTGCTGTAATTTTGAGCCTTTACAAAGCTTATGCAAGCAGTCAATAAAATAATAGAAAGAATAGATATTTTTTTCATTTGTATAAATTTTGCTCTAAAATACATTATTTTAATATTGAAAAACAATAATAAAAACTTTTTAGTGTATCTTCAAATCATTAAAAAGTTATTTGTGGAAGTCTTTCAGCACTTTGCACCATAATGCTATAAAAATCAAATTCAACGGTTACAATTCCTTTTATGAGATAGCAACCTCGCCCTCGCATAGGATATTTACGTGCTACCAATGGGAAATGAGTAGTGTCAAATATATTTCCTTCTACATCTATAAAAGTGGCAAAAAACATTTCTTCTTTGTGTTTTGTTCGGGTTCGTTTTACTGTTATCAAATATCCTTTTATACTGATATTTTTACCTAAAAATTCAGGAAACTGCCTTACTACACAAGTATCGGAAGGAGCATTTTCAAGCAATATAAACGGATTGCATAGCGGGAAACCCAGCAATTCAATTTCATCTAAAGCATCTTCGTGCGGGTGTTGGTACAACTCGGGTAAATTAAAATATTTTTCGTGATACTCCTCAAAAATTATTTTATTACTTTGCAATACTCCTTGTTTAGCCGGAGTAATATGAATATCCCATAACAGTTCTCTTTTTTTGCGTCCTGTAAAATTAAAAGCACCCACTCTGATTAGTATTTGCAATTGCTCAATAGTAATATTAACTCTATTGTTAAAATCAATTAAACTCACAAAGCATCCGTACTTACGCTCTTGTAAAATATCGGTAATTGTTTTTTGCTCTAACCCTGCCACAAGATTAAATCCTAAATAAATAGTAGTACCTTCAATAGTGGTTTGCACATTACTTTTATTGATATGCGGAGGGATAACAAGAGCGCCATGCTGTCGGGCTTCATGCAAATAGTGTTCGGTTTGATAAAAACCTCCAAAATTATTTACTACGGCTACCATGTGTTCTAACGGATAGTAAGCTTTTAAGAATAAACTCATGTAACTTTCAACCGCATACGATGCACTATGCCCTTTTGAAAAGGCATAGCCTGCAAAACTTTCAATTTGTCTCCATACTTCGGCACTTTCTTTTTCGGCATAGCCTTTAGCTTTACATTGGTCAAAAAACATTTGTTTAACTCTCTCAAATTCTGCCCTGCTCCTGTATTTGCCACTCATTCCTCTGCGCAATATATCGGCTTCGGCCAAGCCCAGCCCTGCGTAGCTATGTGCTACTTTAATAACATCTTCCTGATACACCATTACCCCAAATGTTTCTTCTAAAATTTCATTTATAATAGACGGTGTTTCGTAGCCTGACGATTTTCCTCTGTAACGTAAAATATATTCTGTCATCATACCCGATGACGCTACTCCCGGCCTGATAATAGAGCTGGCTGCTACCAAAATTTTATACGTATCGGCTTTTAGTTTTTTCAGCAACATACGCATGGCAGGGCTTTCTACATAAAAACACCCCATACAGCGACCTTGACGCAACAGCACTTTTATTTGTTCATCTTGTTTAAAGCTTTTTACATCATGAATATCTATGTCAACACCTCTGTTTTGCCGAATAATACCTATAGCATCTTTAATATGCCCCAGCCCCCGTTGCGATAATATGTCAAATTTATACAACCCTACATCTTCGGCTTCAATCATACTAAACCGACAAGTAGGAAAACCCTTAGGCGGATAATTAAAAGCCGTGTAATAATAAATTGGTTTTTCTGAAATTAATATTCCGCCCGAATGAATACTCAAATAGTTTGGAAAATCGTGAATTAAAGAGCTATACCGCCCTATCAATCGAATAATATAATCGGCATCATTGCTAACATCTTTTTTTTCGTACAAAGCATCAATTTCATTCTTTGGCAAACCAAAAACTTTACCCAGTTCGCGTATAAGCCCCTTATACTGAAAAGTATTGTAGGTAGCCAGTAAACAAGTATGCTGAGGGCTGTATTGGTTAAATATGTATTGTATTACATCATCCCTATCTTTCCAACTAAAGTCTAAATCAAAGTCGGGCGGGCTTGTTCTGTAAGGATTTAAGAAGCGTTCAAAATACAAATCAAGCTCTACGGGATCAACATCAGTAATACGTAACAAATAGGCCACTAAGCTGTTAGCCCCACTGCCACGACCTATGTAAAAATAATTCTTATTACGTGCATAGCGCACAATATCATAGTTAATTAAGAAATAAGCTGAAAAATTCAGCTCTTGTATTAAGCTCAATTCTTTTTCTAAACGACTAAATATTTCTTGTGTTAAACTATGATATCTGTATGTTAGATTATCATAGCATAACTTACGTAAAAGTTGATTATCTTTTTCGGCATTTTCACAAAAATGTTTTTTGTTTTGATTTACACCAAAATCAAAATTTATACTGCATTGTTCTAACAATCTTTGAGTGTTTAAAACTGCTGTGGGAAAATCGCTATACAACTGCAACAATTCATGATAGGGCAGCATTGTTTCAAACAGCTTTCCTTGCTCGGACAAAACCAGTTTGCTTAAAAGTATGTTATGGTCAATAGCTCTGAGCAGGCGGTGTATATTAAAATCTGTTTTGCTCAAAAAACTAACGGTGTGCATCACAACCATACGCTTTTGCCATGATGTATATTTTGAGAAACGCAATTGATTAATATCGGCTCGGCTAATTCCTATATAAATATTCTTGTGTTGGTTAAATAACCGTAACAGTCCATTTTCATTTACTTTACATAAGTTTACAAATCGCTGAAAGGGTAGAATAATAAAACAATTTTCAAATACAGGAATATTATCAGGAACAATGGTTACACCGCTTACCGAACATACTGAAAGGTATTGGTTTAACTCTTGGAAGCCTATGTTATTCTGCGCTATACCTACAAACTGTTGTTGTATTCCATTCCTAAAATCAATACCCACAACGGGCAAAATATCATATTTTTTAGCCAAACGAACAAAGCTAAGTACACCCGAAGTATTGTTAATATCGGTAAGTACAAATTTGTGTACCCCCTTTTGCTTGGCAGTTTCAAGCAATTTGTCAATACTAAGTGTTCCGTATTTAAGGCTAAACCAGCTATGGCAATTTAAATACATAGATTATATTATAATCATTATTTATGACTACAATATAATCTTTTTAATTAAATAAGATAATAAAGTGTTAATAAAATTTCGGGAAACTTACTTTTTCAAGAGTTCATCAATTCTTGCGGCATAATCAGCACTGTCATCTAAGAAGAATTCAAATTCCGGAGTAATGCGTAATTGCTTGCCAATGCGGTTTCCCATTTTTCCGCGTAAATCTTTTGACAATTCATTATTTGCTTTCTTGATAATACTGTTTTTATCAGTATTTCCGAAAATGCTTAAATAGGCTTTCACATAAGACAAGTCGGGGCTAACTCTAATTTTGGTAACAGTTATTAAAACTCCCGGAAAATGGTAAGCCAAATCGCGTTGAAACATCTCTCCCATTTCTTTTTGTATTAAGCGAGCAACCTTTAATTGTCTTGTAGTATCCATAATAATGCTAATAAAATGGCTACAAATATAACCATAAAAAAGCGAAAAGTATGATTGTATCTTTTGTTATTGTATTACAACAAATTATTAGTAATATCAAGGCTAACTAAAGTATGTAGTTATAAGCATACAGTTATTCATTATCAAATAAAAAAATCTTAGCGAAGTATCAATAAAAACAATAATTTTGCCCCAATTTTTAACTCACTAAATAAATTATCACAATGGGATTTATAGCTAATATTTCAGCCAGACAAATTTTAGATTCAAGAGGTAATCCAACCGTTGAGGTTGATGTAACCACCCAATCAGGCATTATTGGTCGTGCGGCAGTGCCTTCAGGAGCCTCAACGGGGACACACGAGGCCGTTGAGTTGCGTGATGGAAACAAAAGTGCTTTTTTAGGAAAAGGTGTAAGCAAAGCTGTTCATAATGTAAACAGTATATTGCGCGAAGCTCTAATTGGGCAAAATATTTATGAGCAGAACGCCATAGATCAAAAAATGATTGCGCTTGACGGAACTCCCAACAAAGCTAAATTAGGAGCCAATGCTATTTTGGGAGTATCAATGGCAGTAGCTAAAGCCGCAGCACAAGAAGCAGGTTTGCCGTTGTACCGCTATGTTGGCGGATTTAATGCCCATACATTGCCTGTACCTATGATGAATATATTAAACGGAGGTTCGCATGCCGACAACAGTATAGATTTTCAGGAATTTATGATTATGCCCACCGGAGCGCAAAGTTTTAGTGAGGCTTTACGTATGGGGGTTGAAATTTTTCATCACTTAAAAAGTGTTTTGAAAAATAAAAATTACTCTACCAATGTGGGCGATGAAGGAGGTTTTGCTCCTAATATAAAATCAAATGAAGAAGCTATTGAGGTGGTGTTGCAATCCATTGAAAAAGCCGGCTACAAGCCCGGTCATGATGTGTTTATAGCTATGGATGCTGCTGCTTCTGAATTTTACAAAGCTGACGAAAAGGTTTACCATTTCCATAAATCAAGTGGAAATAAATTAACTCCTTCCGAAATGGTAAATTATTGGGCTGAGTGGTGCAAGAAATATCCTATTATTTCTATAGAGGACGGGCTTGCAGAAGATGACTGGGACGGTTGGAAGCTGATTACTGAGAAGATTGGTAATAAAGTGCAATTGGTAGGTGATGATTTATTTGTAACTAATGTAAGTCGCTTACAACGCGGTATTGACAACCATATAGCCAACTCAATTTTGGTTAAAGTAAATCAAATAGGCTCCTTAACTGAAACTGTAAATGCTGTAAGTTTAGCCAACAACAATGGTTATACTGCCGTTATGAGCCACCGCAGTGGCGAAACAGAAGATACAACTATTGCCGATTTAGCAGTAGCCTTAAATACCGGACAAATAAAAACAGGGTCGGCCTCGCGTACCGACCGTATAGCAAAGTACAATCAACTATTACGTATTGAAGAAAGTTTAGGAAGCTCTGCGGTTTATCCGGGAAATAATTTAAAATTTGTAAAATAATTATTTTAATTGGTATTTAGGAAACCTAAGAAATAGAATTTCAGAAACTGAATTTTTTCTTTTTTTATTGGAATTCATATAAGTTATCAATACCTTCGTAAGCATAAATGTTTTTAAAAACATATCATTAAATAACTCAATTTATACCCACATATTATGGATAAGCTTAAAGAAAAATTTGCAAGTATTGCGCTTCCTATGAAAGAGGAAGTAAAAACTTTAATAAAAGAACACGGTGATAAAAAACTAGGAGAATACACTATAGCCAACGTATATCAAGGAATGAAGGGAATGATTGGAATGGTTACCGAGACCTCTAAACTAGACCCTGAAGAAGGTATTCGCTTTAGAGGCTACTCTATACCCGAGCTAAGAGAAAAACTTCCAAAGGCTCCTAAAGGATTTGAGCCACTTCCTGAAGGTATTTTTTATTTAATGCTTACAGGAGAAATACCTACCAAAGCAGATGTTTTAGATATTAGTAATAATTGGGCACGAAGAAGTATAGTTCCAAAACATGTATTTGATATTCTTGAAGAGTTGCCAATTAACACCCACCCTATGACTCAGTTTTGTGTTGCTATTACTGCTTTACAAACCGAATCTGTTTTTGCGGCTGCCTATCGTAAAGGAATAAGCAAGAAAAACTACTGGGATTATACTTATGAAGATGCAATGAATTTGATAGGCCGATTGCCACGTGTAGCTGCCTTTATTTATCGAAGAATGTATCATAACGGGGTACATATTGAACCTAATCCAAAGCTTGACTGGGCAGCTAACTTTGCACACATGTTAGGATTTGAGAAACTCGATTTCAGAAGACTAATGCGTTTATACCTTACCATTCATGCCGATCATGAAGGAGGTAATGTTTCGGCACATGCCACGCACTTGGTAGGCTCTGCTTTATCTGATCCATACTTAGCATTTACAGCCGGTATGGCCGGTTTAGCGGGTCCGTTACATGGATTAGCTAACCAGGAAGTTATTGCATGGATTTTAAAGATGCGTGAGGAGTTGGGTGGCGGTTTACCTAACAAGGAACAAATATCTGATTACGTTAAAAAAACCATTGAAGAAGGAAAAGTTGTTCCAGGGTACGGGCACGCTGTGTTGCGCAAAACTGACCCTCGTTTTACAGCACAACAAGATTTTTATAAACGCTATATTCAGCCTAAAGGCAAAGATGATTTATTAGAGATTGTGCAAACTATTTACGAAGTAGTTCCTCCTATATTAGGCTCTATAGGAAAAATTAAGAATCCTTGGCCTAATGTTGATGCTCACTCAGGAGCACTGTTAATGCACTATGGTTTAAAAGAATTTGATTTTTATACTGTACTGTTTGGTGTTTCGCGCTCGTTAGGTGTATTGTCTTCTTTGATATGGGATAGAGCTTTAGGACATCCTTTAGAAAGACCGGGTTCAATTACTACAGAAGGAATAAAGAAAAAAATTGAAGCATACGGAAAATAATCATTTAGTGTCAATCTAAATATAGAGTTTGTACATACTTTAGTGGTAATAAAAAATGTCAGTTTAGGTTTCCCAAACTGACATTTTTGTGTAATACAACGAAGTGTTTTATTTTTTATCTAAGCACAAATAATTCCAACATCATTTAATTTAGCCTAAATCACTTATCTTTGCACAAACAAAAAGTATGAAAGCAAAGAAAGCAAGTGAAAGCTATGCCGTAAGTTCCGAAATAGTACTCCCAAACGATACCAATACTTTAGGTAATTTAATGGGTGGAAAATTACTCCATTGGATGGATATTGTAAGTGCTATTGCTGCACACCGTCATTGTCGCAGAGTAGTAGTTACGGCTTCGGTAAACAATGTAAGTTTTAATCACCCTATAAAGCTGGGCGATGTTGTTACCCTTGAATCAAAAGTATCTCGTGCCTTTAGTACTTCTATGGAAGTGTTTATAGATGTATATGTTGAAGACCACTCTACCGGAGGTAAAAAAAAGTGTAATGAGGCTATTTACACCTTTGTAGCGGTAGATCAGGTTGGAAGCCCAATTGCAGTTCCTGAAATTATTCCCGAAACAGAACAAGAAAAAGAACGTTATGCAGGTGCTTTACGCAGAAGACAGTTAAGTCTTATTTTAGCCGGAAAAATGAAACCGGCAGAAGCTACTGAATTAAAGGCCTTATTTAATTTAATTACAAAATAAGAAATATATCTCTATTTTATAATCATAAATTCATCTAATCCAATAAATTTCATGAAAAAGGTAATCATCTTAGCTTTCATAGTTTTAGTATCACTTCTAATTTCATGCGATTCTAAAAGAGTTTATGAAGAGAATATTGATATTCCCGACTATATTTGGGATGTAAACAATCCGGTTTATTTTGATGTGCAAATAGATGATACCGTATCTTTACACAATATCTACATAAATATTCGCAATGCCAGTGGTTACGGCTATAGTAATATTTATTTATTTTTAGATACTAAATATCCCGATAATACTATTTCGCGCGATACCATTGAATGTATTTTAGCCGACCCCTCAGGTAAATGGTTAGGTAATGGTAGTGGCGATATTTGGGACAATCAAATTTTGTTTAAGAAAAATGTGAGATTCAAACAAAAAGGAAAATATAATTTTAGATATGAACAGGCCATGCGTACCCCAAAACTTCCTATGATTATGGACGTAGGGTTACGAATAGAAAAAGAATAGCTATGCTTGAAAAAACCTTTGGAAGTGCTGTTTATGGCATAAATGCCACCATAATTACTGTTGAGATTGATGTTTCAACCGGTATTAAATATTATCATGTTGGTTTGCCCGATAATGCGGTAAAAGAAAGTCAGCAAAGAGTTACCTCAGCCTTAAAACATTCGGGTTATAAAATGCCCGGTAAACGCATTGTTATCAATATGGCTCCGGCCGATATCCGTAAGGAAGGTTCTTCCTATGATTTAACCATAGCTATAGGAATTTTGGCTGCTTCAGAACAAATATTCAGCACCAAACTGGCCGATTATATTATTATGGGTGAGCTTTCGCTTGATGGCTCTCTTCAACCTATTAAAGGGGCTTTGCCCATAGCCTTACAAGCAAAAAAAGAAAACTTCAAAGGCTTTATCTTGCCTATGCAAAATGCACGCGAAGCAGCTATAGTTGAAGGGCTTGAAGTGTTTGGTGTAAATAACTTAAGAGAAGTAATAGATTTTTTGACCGATGTTCGCCAGCTTGAAAGAGTAAGTGTGAATACAAAAGAAGAATTTTATTCCAGACTCCATGTTTCGGAATTTGATTTCAGTGATGTAAAAGGGCAAGAAAATATTAAAAGAGCATTAGAAATAGCCGCTGCAGGAGGTCATAATGCCTTACTGGTAGGGCCTCCGGGAGCCGGAAAAACTATGCTGGCAAAGCGATTACCAACTATTTTACCTCCTTTATCTTTACAAGAATCGTTAGAAACTACTAAAATACATAGTGTAGCGGGTAAAATGGGTAAAAATGCATCATTAATAACCCAACGGCCTTTCCGTTCACCTCATCATACCATTAGCGATGTAGCATTGGTAGGTGGTGGAGGCATACCACAACCCGGTGAAATATCACTGGCGCATAACGGAGTATTATTTTTAGACGAACTGCCTGAATTTAAAAGAACCGTTTTAGAAGTTATGCGACAGCCCTTGGAAGAGAAAAAGATAATGGTTTCCAGAGCCAAATTTTCAGTAGAATATCCGGCAAGTTTTATGTTAATTGCTGCCATGAACCCCTGCCCTTGCGGTTATTACAATCATCCTGAAAAAGAATGTGTTTGCGCCCCCGGGATAGTTCAAAGATATCTTAACAAAATATCAGGGCCTTTACTCGATCGTATTGACATACATGTAGAAGTCACCCCGGTGGCTTTTAGCGAACTAACCAAAGACCGTACAAGTGAAAAGAGTAACAATATTCGTGAAAGAGTTATTAAGGCCCGCGAAATACAGGAGCAGCGGTTTGCACAATATGAAAACATTCATTGTAATGCACAAATGTCGGCTAAAAAGATACAAAGTATTTGCAAGATTGATGAATCGGGTAAACAACTACTAAAAACAGCTATGGAAAGATTAGGATTGAGTGCTCGTGCCTATGATAGTATCTTAAAGGTATCTCGCACAATTGCCGATTTAGACGGCTCTAAAGAAATACAGAATCAACACTTGGCCGAAGCTATTCAGTACCGCAGTCTTGACCGCGAAAACTGGGCAGGATAAATCTTTGGTATTTGACTTGTTACAAACATCAGCGTATTTGCTTGCAACAGGCGAACAGGCATGGTATTGGATGCGCTCTAATAAATGTTCTTTTACAAGCCCCAAAACTGCTAGTCCAAGCGATTTCAAATAAAAAAAACGATGAAATTGTGTTCCATCGTTTTTAAAAAATTTGCTACCACACGCAGAAAAAATATTAAAACCCCATAAGAAATTTTTACTCAAGGCTCCGGAAGCTTTATTCAACACAGGATTAAATCAAAGCAGAGCTTCGTTTAATCCCTATATGTTACCGGATGCCCTTCTGTATGTTCGAAGGTCTGTCATTGTTGTTACGCTTTAAACTGTCAAGGTAGGACACTGGAATGGAAAGGAAAATTGTCGGGTTAGGGGGCGGGTGGGGTATTTTTATTTTTTAGAAGGGAGGGAGAAATTGAAGTTTTTTATTGGGCGGCAGAAAAAAAAATTCTCTCTTGCAAGTTTTGGTCTGTGGAGTGGCTTGTGCGACTTGCAAGAGTGTATTTTTTTGTGAGGTGCCTGTATTGTATCGTCCTGAAAAAAGTTGACACTTTTTTAGTGCTAAATCCTGTTACAAGTTTACACATTTTTCGGTAATCCTAAATAAGGTTTACATTTGCATTGGAGACTAAACGGAAGCAGGCTCTGCTGGAGAGCAACTTGCCAGGGATACATCTCCGGGTGACGGAATAAAAACGTCTTTTTATAGCCAAGTGTAACAGCTTGGCTTTTTTATTCTCGAACCCTTCATGCCTGAAAAAAACTCATTTTACGGCATAACAACCTCCTTCTTTTTTGAATAGTAATTTTTCCATCTACGTTTTAATTCTCCTTCCTTTAGATGAGCTTCTATTGGTGTTAACATATCGATACTGCTATGCGGTCTTTGATAATTGTAGATGCTAATGGCGGCTGCAATAGCTTGTCTTGCCTGTTCATAATTAAGATAGACTTTTTCTAATAGCTCATCTTTCAATATTCCGTTTACTCTTTCTGCAATGGCATTTTCTAAAGGGTCACCACTTTGAGTCATGCTAATTTTTACAAAGTGTTTGTCAAGTATTGAAACGTAATCAGCACAACAGTATTGACTTCCTCTATCAGAATGGTGAATTAACCTTCCCAATTGAGGATTATTTTTTAAAGCCATTTGCAATGCTTTAATACAGCCATCTGCCGATAGCGTATGTGATAAGTAAAACCCTACTATCTTTCGGCTATAAGCATCCGTAATCAGTGATAAATAAGAAAAATCATATTTCAACGTGATGTAAGTAATATCGCTTACCCAAAGTTGATTGGGAGCAGTTGGGATAAAGTCAACTATCAGGTTCGGATATTTTCGCATCCAGTGATCAGAGAAAGTTGTAATTGGAACTTTACGTTTTCTTTTCCTTATCAATAGTTTATGAGTTGCCAGTAAATCAAACATAGCATCTCTGCCAATTTCAATATGGTGTTCACTCATGAATCCTTCCATTTTGAACAGCAGTTTTCTTGTTCCTAATCGCTTTAACGTCTTTCTAATCCTCAATACTTCCTGAAGAATTAAATCATGCTGCAATGCTTCTTTTTCAGCGTGTTTGACAAATTTATAAAAGGCTTGCCGACTATAACCAAGCAATGAGCAAAGCGTTTGTATGCTTCGGCTTTCACTTTGCTCTATATTCATTATTGCTTGGTGCCAAACTTTTTTTTCCAGTCCGTTCCTGTTTCTTTATTGGCAATGTTGATGATTTCTTCAAGCAATTTATTATGCAATTGCTGCTTTTTAAGTTCCTTTTGTAGGAGCTTTACTTCGTTTGGCAATTCAGGCTCTTTTATGCCTGTTTGTTTCTCTCGTTTGCGTTTCATCTTTTCACGCCATGTTGGTTTTCGACCTTGATATTCCAATACCCAATCGCAAATACTGCGAAATGGAATATCATATTTCAATCCAAGTTCACGATAGCTGTAGTTGCCTGTCAAATATTCGGCAACAATTTCTTCTTTTGCTTTTCTTTTTTGACTCATTTTTTGTGCGAAATAAAGTTAACAATTCTGTCAACCTATTTCAGGACAAGTCAATTTATCTGTCCGACTTCATACAGCTGCTTTGTTTAGCGCAAGTGAAAAAATACTTCCTTTCCCAATATCACTTTGCACAAAAATATGTCCGCCTTGTGCTTCAACAAATTCTTTGCTGATGGCAAGCCCAAGTCCGGTGCCTGATTTGCTGCTGCCGGGAATCTGAAAGTAACGGTCGAAAAGTTTTGGCAGATATTTGGAGTCAATGCCTTTGCCAAAATCCTGAATAGTAAAAATTATTTTATCTTCTTCTTCATGCGCACTTACCACCACTTTAGAATTTTCGAAAGAGTAGTTGATGGCATTAATCATCAGATTGGTAAGCACCCATGCTGTTTTTTCGCTGTCGGCATTTACTGACGGAAGATTTGCCGGACATTCTACCTGTATCGTTACACCTTTTTGGTCGGCTTGTGTTTTTACTACATTGGTTGCATACTGAATTATTTCTAAAGGTGAAGCGGCTTGTAAACTCAACTGTATTTTACCAACTTCTACTTGTGTCATGTTCAGGAGTTCGCCTGTAATTTTCAAAAGCCGTTCACTGTCTTCTTTAACGCTTTGTATGAGTTGTTTTTGCTCTAAATTTACTATACCAATTTTTTCATTCTCCAAAAGGTTTAAACTCATGAGTATGGATGAAATGGGTGTTTTGAGTTCATGTGAAACCGTGGCTATGAAATTGGTTTTCGCAAAATCAAGTTCTTTAAAAGGAGTGATGTTCTGAAGAAGAATAACATCTCCAATATGTTTAGATTGTTTTTCGGCAGTTGGTGTAATGGAGATGGGAATAATTTCCTTTTCAAAATAACTTTCTTTGTTGTCTGCAAAAATCTTCAGTGGCTGTTGAGGCTTATCTCTGTTATCATTTGGTTTGAGCAAATCCTGAATTAGCGAACGGATTAAATCGTTATGAATGGCAATGTCTTGCACCTGTTTGCCTTCAACTTCCTCCCTTTTAAGTCCTGAAACTTTTAAAGCTTCGTTGTTAACGAAAATAACTTTCCGGTTTTCGTCTAAACCGATAACCGGATTATGCATATTGTTGATGAGTGTTTCAATACGCTGCTTTTCCTGCATCAGTTTTGCGAGATTACTGTTATTGTATTCTTCCAGTTTCTCAGCCATCACATTAAACGAATGTGCTAGTTCACCAAATTCATTATTTTGTTCAAAATGCACTCGTTGGGCGTAATTTTCATCAGCAATTTCTTTAATACTTTGTGTAAGTTCTTTAATAGGATCCGCGATATTAGATGGAAGATTTAGGAGAAGGGTAAATGCAAGCATGAAACAAACAGTACCAACGATTGAAATTACTATTGTTGCAGTTTCAGCAGTTTTTTTTGCCAAATCACTTTTGCGTTGTATAGCCTCCATATTCACATTCATAATATTTAAGATGTTGTTTCTGATGCTGCTTGCTACAAATTGGCTGTCTAAATTTGATTTATATTGCTCGAAGTTTTTTCGCAACTCAATGGTTGCCGCTTCTTCACCTATCTCAGTAGCATTTTCTTCCTGAAGCTTCAGATTTTCATCAAGGGTGGTGGTAGTGCTGTCAGATTTATTTTCCAAGGCCGATAACATATTTCTGCAATACTCAAGACTATGGTAGTTTGCAGTAAGAATATTTTCAGTATCCGATTTCATTATATTTATCTTGTATACTCCTACTATACTAAGCAGAAGAATCATAATAAAGAGTAGGCCAACACCTAAGGTTAATTTAGTTTTTATTTTCATTTTACGAAAGTATTACAAGGTCAATATCAGATGCCGAAATATTTTTCAACAGCTCGTTTAAAATATTTGTTGCCAATATTAATTTCCAAATGGTGACATGTGGTTTTCCTATACATATAGTGGTAATTTTAAATTTTTGAGCTTGTTCCATCATAGCGATGGGAATATTTTTTTCCTGCACCTGAATTACTTCACCTCCCAGTTCAGTAGCCAATTTGAAATTATTAATGAGATGTCTTTGCTTATCTAAAGCAATTTTAGAGGCACTTTCTGCAGGTGTTTGCACGTACAACACAAACCAGTTAGCATTGTAATAGCTGGCTAATCGTGCTGTTTTTCTGATTACATTTTTGGCTGTCTTTTCATTGCTACTGATACATGCCATAAATTTTTCATTACGCAGCGCAATAGTTTTTGGCACTTCAATATCCACTTTTCGCTCTACCTGTGACGCAACTTCCTTTAATGCCAATTGCCTCAGTTGAAGTATATGCTCCGGTTTGAAAAAATTAGTTAGTGCTGTTTGTATTTTTTCTGCTTGATAAATTTTCCCTTCTTTTAGCCGGGTTATCAACTCATCTGATGTAAGGTCAATGTTCACCACTTCATCTGCAAGTGCCAACACTTTATCCGGAATTCGTTCAGCCACTTCAACTCCGGTAATGGCTTTAACTTCTTCATTCAAACTCTCAATGTGCTGAATATTTACTGCGCTTATCACATTTATTCCAGCATCTAAAATTTCCAATACATCCTGCCATCGTTTTTCATTTTTGCTGCCCTGAATGTTTGAATGTGCCAACTCATCAATAATTACAACCTCAGGGCGTAAACTAATTACTGCCTGCACATCAAGTTCTTCAAGTTCCTTGCCTTTGTAAAAAAGTTTTCTGCGTGGAATGAGAACAAGCCCCTCTAAAAGTGCATTAGTTTCCAATCTGTTATGTGTTTCAATATATCCCAACTTCACATCAATGCCATTGCGCATGAGGTTGTGCGCCTCCTGCAGCATGCGGTAGGTTTTACCCACACCGGCACTCATACCAATATAGATTTTAAATTTCCCTCTCCTCGATTTTTTGATAAGGTTTAAGAAATCTTCTGCCGATTTTTTAATCTCTTCCATAACATTATATCACTGAATTTGTGATGCCTCCAAACGTTCTATTCGTTTTTCAAGTAATTCAATCTTTTGCCTGTCGGTTAATGGGGCTGTTTTTCCTTCTTCCATTTTCCATTTTTGATACGCAATGTAAATACCGGGCACCATCATCAATACTATTAGTAAATCCCATAACACTACACTTTTTTTACTTAGATGGTTACTATCCGCCTTCTTAATCTTTAAATATCTTGTTAGTAAAAATGTAGCCCAACCTATGAACAAACAATTGATGATATAAAAATAAAAACCACCAATAAAAAAGCTAAAGTCCAAATTAGCCAGTCCATAAGCAGCAGTACAGACCGGAGGCATACAGGCTGTTGCTACAGCTACGCCTGCAATTATTTTCACACCTTCTTTTTTTAAGATTCCAATAAAGCCCGCCATTCCGCCAAAGAATGCCAGTGCTATATCAAAGATGCTTGCTTTCTTAAAAGCTTCCAGCATCACTGTGCTGTTATCAAATGGATTTAGTAGAAAGAACAGCGTGGCAGCAAGTAGGCTTACCATTGTCATCACCAACCAGTTTTGAATACCTCTTCTTCGCAAGGTTTTATCATTGATGGCTAGGCCAAATGAAAAACCAACGATTGGCCCCATTAAAGGAGAAATCAGCATGGCACCAATTACTGCACTTATAGAATTAGTCGTAAGCCCGATACAGGCAATCACCATAGCAGCGCCTAGCACCCAAAGATTAGCACCTTTCATCACTACCCCATCCGAAACTTCATTGTAAATTTCATAATAGTCTTCCTCGCTTCTGATATGGAACTGAAGTCCTAAATATCTCCTTATAACACTAAGCTTTGTCATTGTATGCTATTTGCCTCAAAGATATTATTAAGAACTATATTTAAAAACTAATTGCAAGCGAACTTGTCAAAAATGAGTTGGTTGCAATTGGATTCCCATCTTTCACAAATATTTTATCCTTACTTGAAAAACCTCTTCCTTCAATTCGCCATAAAATAGTATTGTGAATAAGGTAATCCAGGTTAAGAGAATATCCAAAGATCTGAAAATTGTTTGGTGTTCCGGTTGAAATAATTACGCCACTTGCATCATTATAATACTCGCCTCTTGCTGCAATACTGAATTTATCTGTGGGGCTTACTTTCAAAATCAATATGGGAGCATACCATGTGGTATAAGTGCTGCTGTTTTTAGATTGCTGCTGTGCACCTATGTCAAAGCCGGCAATCATTCCGAATTTTTCATGCAGTTGAAATTGACCATACAAATTATGGAAATAGCGCATTTGCCTTGCTGTATCCGGTTTGTCGCTTCCTATAAATGAACTGCTGTTTAATGTAACTTTTGAATTTGGTTTGTATGTAAGCTGATGACTGAAAGCCGGAAAATTATTTCCATCGGGGCGATAAATTCTTTGCCATCCGTTTAATACCAAACCACTGATAAACCATTTTCCGTTGTCGGTCGTATAGGAAATTTTTGCACCTGTTTCGTAGTAAGGCGAATTGTCTGCCATAATACTTCTTGTCAATGTCCAGCAATCTTTACCCACAGCACTTTCAAAACCAATATGCGAAACAAAAACTCCTGCATCAATCCAAAGGTTTTTCTTTTTTGAAATTTTAAAACCGGCATTGGCTTCATAAATATTTTTCATCACACCAGGTTCTGCTGCAAGATTATCATTACTGTATGTTCCTGCCATCAAAGCAATATTGGCACGAGCATTCTCTGTTGCATACGATAGTTTTATCAAAGCAAGATTTACGTTAAACTCGTTGTGTCTGTTGTAGGCATACACAAATGGTTGCCGTATATGGTTTTCGGGGTTTGCAAAATCGTAAGAATAATATGTCTCCAAATACCCGGAGATAGAAAGCGATTTTGAAATTTGCCCTATGGGTTTCTGTGGTTCATTATTCAAACTATCAATCACTTCCTTTTTCACTTGCTGAACAATGGACTGCCGGTCAGCATCGGATAATGTTGATTGTGCAGAAAGAAATTGAATGATAGAGAAATTGATAATTGCAAACAGTGCAACTGTCTTTGATATAATTTTCATATTTCTTTTTTTATTTAAGATTATCTAAGGCGATGTTAAGCTGAAGCACATTGATGCGCTCCGGCCCGAACATACCAAGCAAGGGTTTTTCAATGTTTGAAAGAATTAGTTGCTGAATATCAGCCTCAGTAATACCACGGGATTTTGCAATTCGTTTTAACTGCACATTGGCGGCTTGCACAGAAATGTGTGGGTCAAGTCCACTACCACTTGCAGTTACTAAGTCAGATGGAATTTCTGATTTTTCAACTCCGGGGTTATGCACTAAAAATGTGTCAATACGGGCTTGCACTTCGGCTAAGTAGTCGGGGTTGGAAGGACCTTTATTGCTGCCTGCACTTCCGGCAGCGTTGTAAGCTACTGCCGAAGGACGGGACCAAAAATATTTATCAGCTGTAAAACTTTGAGCAATGTTGCTGTAAAAAGTTTTTCCGTTTTGGGTTATGATTTCGCCTTTGCCGTTATTAGGTGAAAACTGTGCTACGCCAAAAATTATTAACGAGTAGATGCCACAGAAAAACACAAGGCATACTAAAGTCAATTTAATGGCAGGAAGAATATTTGATTTCATAATTAGTTATTTTTATTTGTTGTAATTGAATGCATTTGACATTTCATTTTGTTTTGAGTTTTTAAATGAATACAGAGACGATTAAGTCAATCAATTTTATTCCTATGAATGGAACTATGATGCCTCCCAGTCCATAGATGAAAAGGTTTCTCCTTAGTAAGGCACTTGCACCAATTGGTTTGTAGGTTACGCCTTTCAGGGCAAGCGGAATGAGTAAAGGAATAATGATGGCGTTAAAAATTACTGCAGATAAAATGGCACTCTCAGGCGAATGCAACTGCATAATATTCAAACCTTGTAATGCCGGGATAGATGCAATAAATAATGCCGGAACGATTGCAAAATACTTTGCCACATCATTGGCAATACTAAATGTGGTTAGTGTGCCTCTTGTCATTAAAAGTTGTTTTCCTATTTCCACCACTTCTATAAGCTTGGTTGGGTCGTTATCTAAATCTACCATATTTCCCGCTTCTTTGGCGGCTTGTGTTCCGCTGTTCATAGCTACACCTACATCGGCTTGTGCCAGTGCCGGTGCATCGTTGGTGCCATCGCCCATCATAGCCACTAATCTTCCTTCCCCTTGTTCTTTGCGGATGTAATTCATCTTGTCCTCGGGTTTTGCTTCGGCAATAAAATCATCCACTCCCGCTTTGCTGGCAATGTATTTTGCAGTAAGCGGATTATCGCCTGTTACCATCACCGTTTTAATCCCCATCTTACGCAACCTTTCAAAGCGTTCCTGAATACCCGGTTTAATGATGTCCTGTAATTCTATCACACCAATCACTTTTTCATTTTCAGAAACAACTAAGGGCGTTCCTCCATTGCTTGATATTTCTTTTACTTTTTCCGAAACCTCAGCAGGAAAAACATTGCCTGCTTTTTCACAGATATTTTTGATGGCATCTGAAGCTCCCTTTCTAATTCTCGTGTTTTCAATGTCAATTCCGGATGATCTTGTATCGGCTGTAAATTTTATGAAGCGAGGGTTTTGAATTTTGAAACTGTCCTGTTTCAATCCTGATAATTCAATAATAGATTTTCCTTCAGGGGTTTCATCAGCTATAGAACTCAGGAAAACTGCTTTAATGAAATGTTGTTCAGTAACCCCCGTAGCCGGATAAAAATGTGTGGCCTTGCGATTGCCAATTGTTATGGTTCCTGTTTTATCTAATAGCAACACATCAATATCGCCTGCTGTTTCCACGGCTTTGCCGCTTTTGGTAATTACATTGGCTCTTAAAGCCCTGTCCATTCCGGCAATGCCAATGGCTGATAACAGTCCACCTATCGTAGTTGGAATTAAACAAACAAAAAGCGAAATAAATGCAGCGATTGTAATTGGAGTGTTTGCATAATCAGCAAAAGGTTTCAACGTAACACAAACAATAATGAAAACAAGTGTGAAGCCTGCCAACAAAATTGTTAAGGCAATTTCGTTGGGTGTTTTTTGTCGGCTTGCTCCTTCTACCAATGCAATCATTTTATCCAAAAAACTTTCACCGGGTTGGGTGGTTACCACTACCTGAATTCTATCACTCAAAACTTTTGTTCCTCCGGTAACAGAACTTTTATCGCCACCTGCTTCACGAATTACCGGTGCACTTTCGCCCGTAATCGCACTTTCATCAATGGTTGCAAGCCCTTCCAGAATTTCTCCATCAGTAGGAATAATATCGCCTGCTTCGCAAAAAAATAAATCGCCTTTTTTGAGTTGTGATGATGCTATGATTTCAACTTCATCAGAATGGAATTTTCCTAAAGCAGAAATCTTTTTAGCAGGAGTTTCTTCTCTTGTTTTACGTAAACTGTCTGCTTGTGCTTTTCCTCTTGCCTCGGCAATAGCTTCAGCAAAATTGGCAAAGAGTAAAGTGAGCAGCAGCACAACAAATACAACAAAGTTATAGGCAAACGAACCGTGTCCGCTTGCACCCGTCAATGTCCATAGAGATACGAACAACATTACCAATGTTCCCACCCAAACCGTAAACATTACCGGATTGCGAAACATTTTTACCGGATTCAGTTTTTTGAAAGATTGTTTCAGTGCTTCGTTTATTAACTCTTTCTGAAATAAGGATGTGTTTTTTGATTTATTCATGACTTGTGTAGATTAATAGATTGAAAAATATTCAGCAATAGGGCCAAGAGTGAGTGCAGGAAAAAATGCAAGTGCCGCAACAATTGCTATTACTGCAAATACCATTAATCCGAATGTGGCAGTATCTGTTTTTAAAGTTCCATTACTTTCGGGTATATATTTTTTACTCCCCAAAATTCCTGCAATAGCAACGGGTCCAACTATAGGTAAGAAGCGGGCAAGAAGCATTACCAGTCCGCAGGCAATATTCCAAAACAAAGTGTTGTCTCCTAATCCTTCAAAACCACTACCGTTGTTGGCTGCTGATGAAGTGAACTCATATAACATTTCGCTGAAGCCGTGAAAACCGGGATTGGCTAACCATCCGGAATATGCTTCCGGATTTCCTGCATAAAGAGAACTCGCAATGGCTGTTGCGCTCAATATTAAAAATGGATGTAGTAGTGCGATGAGCATGGCTATCTTCATTTCTTTTGCTTCAATTTTCTTTCCGAGAAACTCGGGAGTTCTCCCCACCATAAGCCCACTGATAAATACTGCCAGTATGATAAATATGTAGAAGTTGAGTATGCCTACGCCTACACCACCATAAAAACAATTTATCATCATACCCAGCATTTGGTTCATACCGCTCAGCGGAGTATAACTGTCGTGCATGGAATTAACCGAGCCGGTGGAAATTACTGTGGTAGTAATACTCCAGTAAGCCGATGCCGCAGCACCAATACGCACTTCTTTTCCTTCCATGCTTCCCAGCGGTTGTGCAATACCCATCTCAGCAATTTTGGGATTGCCATTAATTTCAGAAATGACGGTTGGAATGGTGAGCAGTAGAAAACCAAAACTCATTACACCAAAAATCATCCACGATAATGTTCTTCGCTTGATAACAAAACCTAAAGCAAAAATCATTGCAATAGGTATGAGCATTTGTGCTACCATTTCGGTGATATTGGTTAAGTAAGTTGGGTTTTCCAGCGGATGCGCAGAATTTGCTCCATAAAATCCGCCACCGTTGGTTCCTAAATGTTTGATGGCTACAAACGCAGCTACCGGACCTCTGCTTACTTGCAAAGTATCTCCTTGCAAAGTGGTGATTGTGTCTTTCCCTTCAAAAGTCATGGGTGTTCCGCTAAATGAAAGTATGCTTGCAACCGCCACTGCTATCGGGAACAATATTCTTGTGCAGGTGCGAACAAAATAGAAATAGAAGTTGCCTAATGTTTTTGTTGTCCGTTCCTTCATTGCCATAAATACAACAGCACAAATGGCAATGCCAGTAGCAGCACTTACAAATTGCCAAAGCATCAATATCAACTGACCTAAATAGGAAATGCCGGTTTCACCCGAATAATGCTGAAGGTTTGTGTTCACCACAAAACTTATTGATGTGTTGAAGGCAAGGTCGGCACTCATGGATGGATTTCCGTCCGGATTGAGCGGAAGCCAACTCATGTTTGTAAGCACCAACATAGAAAGAACAAACCATGCAGCATTGATTGTGAGCAATGCCAGCAAATGTTGCTTCCATGTCATTTCCTTTGAAATATCAATGCCGCAGATTTTGTAAAAAAGATTGTCAACTGGGTTAAAGATTTTATCTAACCATGTGGGTTGATTGGTAAAAATTTTACCGATGTATCGTCCAAGTGGAATGGCAAGTAATACTACAATGCCATACATCAGTATTGTTCCAAATATTTCTGTATTCATTTTTTATAATAGTTAGTTTGTCTTAAAATTTTTCCGGTTTCAGTAATACATACACGATGTAACTGAAAATGGCTATGGCTATGATGAATAATGCTGTCATGTCTATTATATTTTTTCAAAAAAACTGATGGCTTTATAAAACAGTGCAAAGCATAAAAGCCCTACTGCAATCAATAATGCTGTAATCATAATCATGATGTATTAACTTGTTTGTGATATTCGGTGAGTAATTTTTCAGGAAACAAATTCCTGATTGCACAATGATGAATTTCCAGAAAACCGGAAACTGAGAATACATATACATTACAAATCGCATTCTTCATTTCTGTATTCCCGTTTTCCATAAGTTTAGCAGCTACGGCTAAGCAGTGTTTTGCTCTGCTGATATTTCCGGTTGCAATATATTGTTTTGTTACATCAGCAAATCGTTGTGCTTGCTTGTAGATGCTTGTTTGTTTTTTCGTTTTCATCTTTGAAATAGTATTGTTTATGCCAATACCTATTTCAAATGCCATTCCGCTAAACTGAAAAATGGCCGATTGCCTTAATAAACAAGGGCTTATGGTTTTGTAGAAAGGAATTACTCTGTAGAAACCCTTTCAAAATGAAAAGGTGAAGCATAGCGTTTTGCTATGGTTTAACTGATTTTATACTCTTCTAATTTACGATAGAGGGTGGTTATGGCGATATTGAGCAAACGGGCTGTTTCTGTTTTATTGCCATTGGTATAATTCAGCACTTTTTGAATATGTAGTTTTTCTGCACTTGCTAAATCAAATGCAGATAGTTGTTTTCCGTTTTTTGAAGAAATATTTTGAAGCTCAACCGGTAAATCTTCAACAGTTAATTCGCTGCCGTTAGAAAGTATAACACAGCGTTCAATTACATTTTTCAGTTCACGGATGTTGCCCTTCCACTGATGTTGCTTTAGTGCTTCAACAAAATCAGCTGACAGTGTTTTTATATTCTGTTTTGTTTTTATACAAAACACTTCAACAAATTGATTTGCTAAAATTTCAATATCCACAACTCTTTCCCGCAATGGTGGAAGGTTAATTTGAAAAACAGAAAGGCGGTAAAAGAGGTCTTGTCGGAAATTGCCGGTTTCAATTTCATTTTCCAGATGGCGATGCGTAGCTGCAATAATGCGCACATTCGTTTTATTGGTTTTGCTCTCACCCACTTTAATATACTCTCCTGTTTCAAGCACCCGTAACAACTTTGCCTGCAATTCTAAACTCATTTCTCCTATCTCATCTAAAAAAATAGTTCCGGTATTGGCTTCTTCAAATAAACCTTTTTTGTCTTTGCTTGCACCGGTAAATGCACCAGCTTTGTGACCAAACATTTCACTATCCAAAAGTTCTTTATTGAAAGCCGAGCAGTTGATAGCAACAAATGGTTTGTTTGCCCGTGGGCTTGCATGGTGAATGGCTTGTGCAAAAACTTCTTTCCCTGTGCCGGTTTCACCCAATAACAAAACAGTAGTGTCTGTGTTAGCTACTTTTTGTGCCAAACTAACTGCGGCAACAATAGGTTTAGATTTGCCAATGATGTTATCAAAAGAATATTTATCCCCAACCTGTTTTTGCAGCTGTTGCAATCGCTTTACGAGATTTACTTTTTCTATGGCACGATGCAGCAGCGGAATAATTTTATTGTTGTCATCACCTTTGGTGATATAATCGAATGCACCATTCTTTATAGCTTGCACACCGTCAGGAATATTTCCGTATGCAGTTAATAAGATGATTTCAATGTGTGGATATCGCTCTTTTATTTTCTTGGAAAGCTCCACCCCATTTCCATCAGGCAATTTTACATCACACAATGCAACATCAAAATCGTTCTGTTCCAACTTTTTCAATGCAGTTTTGCAATCTGCTGCCTGAATGACCTCAAAACCCTCCAGACTGATAATGCGGGAAAGCAGGGTTCTGAGTTTTTCTTCATCGTCTATAATTAGTATGTGGCTCATATGCTTTTAATATTTTCAGCGACAAAGGTAGAATTTTAAAAGGGTGAATTTGCTACGGAGCGTAATAAGGCACAGGAGATTTGGCTCTTTTGATTTTGGCTTCGGGTTGGATTTGAGCGTTGGCAGCCAAAAGCAAATGTGCCAAATGTGCGAGGCAATAAAAACTTCAATTTTTCTGTGCATGGGAAAAAAATAAAAATACGAAGCAGAGGTTTGTCGGTTAAAAAGGGTGTGCCCCGAAGTCAGAAAAGTTGTCATGTCAGTTTATTAAAAGAACCGTCCGTTTGAAGCTGCACAGACGCAAAAAAGGGTTTCCGGTAACGGCCGCGTATTGGCGATGGGCGGAAGTTTTAGCACTTTCGTTAAATCGAAGCACAGAAGCTGAACCTTGCACTTCCGTTGATACGAAGCACTGCACCCGCCATTACGCCAAACCGCTGTTGAACTAAACCTTCGGTAGCCACAAACAAAACAAAAATACACATATATCTCGTATAAGCAAACTCATTTAAATAAAAAATATTATGAGTTTACAAA
>WBZR01000778.1_pt1 | contig 46615 bp, 29 predicted proteins | sample 5204231 | NCBI WGS metagenome assembly WBZR01 (sample SAMN12412403, study PRJNA552823) | activated sludge metagenome | isolation source: activated sludge from anammox sidestream of wastewater treatment plant... | place: USA: Virginia | collected 2017-08 | reverse complement strand
ACGACGGACACGACATTTGATCCAGGGGGAACGCTGCTGCGTTACCAGATGGCGGTTTTTCTGATTCGGGGGTTCTTTACCGGGCCGTAGAGGCGCGGGGCGCCGAGAAGGGTTCGCGCGGAGTGTGGCTACTCCACAAACCCCTCCGCCCGCAAATCCTCCAGCAAATCCCCCGCCGCATTCCGAGGATACCCATACAACCAGAACGCATCCGGGTTGTCTTCGCAATCCCACACCGATTGCCCGCTGAACAGCAGCATGGCGCGAAACCGGATATCGGCCTCCTCGACCTCCGCCTGCAAGCCCAGCCTGCTGATCAGCGCCCGCAGATCGAGATCATTGCGATAATCCTCGAGGCCCAGAGAATATCCCCGCTCGACCTGCGCCACCACCTGCTCCCACTTCGCGATCAACCCCTTCCTGCCGCCCTCGATCAGGTGCTCCGGATATTCATTTTCCTTGAGAAATGCTCTCACTTCCGCGTCAGTCATAAATCCTTCACTTCGCCGGCCGCCTGGCCTGCCGCCGAAAATAGCGCTCCCCGTCCGCCGGAATGAAGAACGTCCGGATCGTGCGGTCCGGATTGAAGGCTCCGAACCATCCATTCTTCCGATCAAAGCGCGTAATCACGCCATCGGCGCGCACCGCCTCGAGAATGGCTCCGCCCTTCGGCGCGTCCCGAAACTCCTGCGCCAGCCTCAGGTACTCCTGTTTGCTGATATGTCCGAACTCCGCCCCGTGCTTGGCGTAGTGCTCTTCAAACTGCCGCTTGGAGCGAAATCCCGGCCCGCCCGCCGCCAGCGCCGCCGCGCACAGCGCCAGCGCCGCCAGCAGCGCTGTAACGCGTTTAATGCCGGAAATATACGCGCGGCGAATCCCCGTATTCAATCGCCACCTCCCGTCCTCCATTCAGGATGGACAGCCGCCCCGCTTCCGTCACCAGTTCGTTATAGCGCGAATTTCCCGGCGTTGCCATCACGCCCGCCGCATCCATCTCCTCGAGCAACCGCTGCCGCTCCTCGAGCGTTGCCGCCTCCCGCTCGACATGGATGCACTGCCGCACAATGTAATCCACTGAGCGGTATCCATAACCCACCGGGACCAACCCCTTACCCCCCAGATCGAGATACTGGAAGTATTCGGTGCTCGGCTCGGCGAACTGCGTCGCTCCCGCCCCGCCCGGATTCCGCGTGTAGCTGTAGCGCAGCCCGCGGTATTGATCGGAATGCTCGAGCCACGCTCCGCACTCCTGCCCCGCGAAATACATGGAAATCCCCTGCGTATTGGTCCCCGGAGCCGCATCCGGAAAGCTCAGCGAATTCTGCACGTTCAAACACGCGCCGTTCTGCCACAACACGCGCGCATCGGTCCACAGGAACCCTTCCTTCCCGTTCGGATACCTGTCCCGAATTCCGTACACGCTCACCGAGACCGGCAGCAGTCCGGTGACAAAGTGCACGAGATCCACGTAATGGCACCCGATATAGGTGAACGCATCCGAATTCTCCACGGTGCACCAGTTCTGAAAATTCGAATGCCGGTAATACCACTTCTCCATGAGGCGCGCCGTGCCGAGTTTGAACTCGCCGAACAGACCTTCTCGATACCGCCGCCGAGCCAGCAGGCTCCGGTCGTCAAACCGCTTGTGATACTCGATGCCCACCACGAGGCCGCGCGCCTTCGCCTCCCGCTCGATCTCGAGCGACTCCGCAGTCTTCAGCACCAGCGGCTTCACGCAGCACACATGCTGGTTGTTCCTGAGCGCCGTCATCACCACTTCGTAGTGAAGCTGATCCGGAATCGCCGCCACCACAATCTGGCGAGGCGGCAGGCTCCCCACCACTTCCGCGTACAGTTCCTTGTGGGGACCGGAATCATCCGATGGAAACCGGCGGAAACTCTGGTCCGGAAACGCCCGCCGGATCCCTTCATTCCGCTCGAGCGCCGTAATCGACTTGCCGTGCTGCGAACAGACCGTAATCTCTCCGATCACACCCCTGCGCTGCAACTCGTAAAGCGAAGGCAGAATCTGATCGTGGGCGATCATCCCCGCCCCCACCAGCAACACTTGCGGAGCGCTCATCTTGCCGCCGTCTCCTGCCGCGCCTCGTGCTCCGCAACCACCTCGGTGAACGCTTCCTCGAACACCTCGAGGCTCTCTTCGAGCGCCTCTTCAGTGATCATCAGCGGCGGGCAGATCTTCACTGTCCCTCCGCCGAAACCCACCGGACAGAACATCAGCACGCCCTTGTGATAGCAGCGCTCCACTATGTCCCACGCCAGGTCGCCGTCCGGTTCCTTCCCGCCCGGCTTGACGCAGGATACGCCAGCCACCAGTCCTTTCCCCGCCACGCATCCAATCCGCGGATGCTGCGACGCCATCCGGTTCAACCGCTCATGCAGCAGATTGCCCATGCGGCGCGAATTCTCGACCAGGTTCTCCCTCAAAATCACCTCGAGCGACGCCAGCGCCGCCGCGCAGCACACGGGATTCCCGCTATGCGTCGAACTCATGCTGCCCGGAGGGTGGAGGTCCATCACATCCTCCCGCCCCGCCACTGCCGCCAGCGGCAGCGAACTCGAGATTCCCTTGCCCCACGTGGTCAGGTCCGGCACGATGCCGTAATGCTCGAAGCCCCACATCGTACCCGTCCGCCCGAACCCCGCCTGCACTTCGTCGCATACCAGGAGAATCCTGTGCGCCGTGCACCATTCCCGGAGGCTCCGCATGTACTCTTTCGGCGCGAACGCCGCGCTCCCGCCCTGGTAGGTTTCGAGGATCACCCCCGCCACGTTCGGGGCTCCGATACCCTGCTCATCCAGGCTCTTCAGGAAGAAGTCGAACGACGTGTCCGTGGTGCGGAATCCGTCGGGAAACGGAACCTGCGCAAACCCCGGGTCCAGGTTCACAATCCACTCCTTGAGCCCGGGAATCCCGCCCGCCTGCTGCGCGCCCAACGTGCGTCCGTGGAACGCCTTCTCGTAACTCACCATCACGTTCTTCCCGCGCCCGCCCGCCTTGATGCCGTGCGTCCGGCACAGTTTGATGGCGCACTCGACCGCCTCCGATCCGGTCGAAAGCAGAAACACCTTGCGGTGCCCCTCCGGCAGCAGTGAGGAGAATCGCTCCGCGAAGGCCGCCCGCGCCGCGTTCGGAAACATGTAGCTGGCGATCATCCGCTTCTGGGTCTGGTTCAGAATCGCCTGCACCACATCCGGATGGCTGTGCCCGGCGTTCGTAATCAGCACGCCCGACGACCAGTCGATCCACCGGTTCCCCGCCGGATCGTAAATCTGAAAGCCCTCCGCCCGGTCCCACAGCAGCGGAGGCTGGCCCTGCATGGCCCGCAGTTCCGTCCGGTGCAGCGACTCCAAGACAGGTACGGTCTCCGGTGCGGGGAGCGCCGTCGCAATGCGCCGGTGCTTCGTCTCCACATGAGGAACGTTCGCTGGTGTGATCGAAAATTCTTTTGCCATGAGGATTTTATTGTAAGACACCCTGGCGGGCCTCAGCCGGATCAAACAAATCTTTGTTCTCCTCCTGGAGGGGGAACGGCGTCAGGTCCGGCGTCTGGGTGAAACAATCGAACAGATCCGCCGCCGCCGCGTCATACAGATTCAACGGAGGCAGCCCCAGAATCCCAAACACCGTCTTCCACATCCCCGGAAAGCTCGCATTCACGTGCGAGACGTAGTTCTTCTTCGCATACGGGCTCGCCAGCAGAAATACCGTGCGGTGCGAATCGATGTGATCCACGCCACCCCGCGCATCTCTCTCCGTAATGAAGATCGCCATCCGCTTCCACTGCGGAGTTCCCGACAGGTACTCCACAATCCGTCCCAGCGCATAATCGTTATCCGCTACATACGACGCCTCGAACGGATACCCATCCTCCGGCCGCGCCTTCCCCATGCGGTCATTCGGCAGATGGATGTAGATCAGCCGCGGAAATTCCTCGCCCCCTTTTCCGTACAACTTCTCCATCCCGGCGATAAACCGCGCCGCCCGGTACTGGTCCGGGATGTTCGTGTCATAGCCGGGGTATTCCCGCGAACCCTCCCGAGCGAATCCCTCGCCGAAATTACGGAACGGGATCCTGTACTTCTCGAGGTGACGCCACAACACGCCCGCGTCCGGGTGGCCGTCCGGATCGGCGTAAAAATTGTCGCTGAAGGCGAACCGCCGCGCCAGTTCATGGTGGTTCGGCGTCACGTTCACATTCCGCAGCGCCAACCGCTGTTGCAGCCCGCGCCGGTTCGGATAAATAATGCCGAATGCGCCGAAGCGCGCCAGGTCCCAGATACCCGCCGCGGGTCCGTTCGAACCGCCCGCTATATCCCCGAACACCTCGTCATACGTCCGGCTCTCTTTGACAATGATCACCACATACCGGATCTCGCCGGGAACCGGCGCCGCCTTGGCCTCGGACGGAAGAAAGCCGTTGTTCGCATACACCGTGCGCGTGAAACGTTCCAGTTCGGATACATCCGGCAGCGGGAACACGGTCACCGCTCCCGTGCGGATATCCGTCTGGAACGTTCTCGCGCCCGCTTCGTGCCTGGCTGCGTTCGGCCCCGTGCCGTGCCCCTTCGCGTTCGCCACATAAACCATGTCGCGATCGATCACTACCCGCGCCGGAAACCATGCCGCCGGAATATGTCCCAGCAGCCTGTTCCGCCGCGTGTCGATCACCGCCACCGCGTTGATTCCCGCCTCCGCCACCAGCAGCCAGCCCGAGGCCTCATGATAGGCCATCCCCGCCGGAATGACGCCCCGCAACCCCTCGAGGCCGGGGATCCGGATCTCCACCTCGCCGACTACTCTCCGCGCCGCCGCATCCACAACCGTCACCGAATCGTCGCGCGCATTTGAAACAAAAACACGATCTTTTGTTGCGGCCACTGCCGACGGGCTGCCCGTATGCACAAACGCTTCCACCTTCGGCGCCGCCGCATCCTCCACGTTGACAAACGCCACGGAATTCGTCTCCGTCACGGTGACATAGGCATGCTTCCCGTCCGGCGACAGCGCCACCGCGAACGGCATCCGCCCCACCTTTACCGAGCCCGCCACACGCTTCTTCTTCGTATCGAGCGCCACCAGCCGGAGATTCGCCCGGTCCACCACGTACAGCAAGCCCCGCTCCGCGTCATAAGCCACGTCGCCCGCATCAATGTCCGTAAAGCCGCCCTGGTTCAACTGGTAGATCTGCTTTGTCCGCCCGCTCTTCACGTCCACCATCCGCACCCGGCCCGAGTTGCCTTCCGCAGCAAAAACCGTGCGCTCATCGGCGAACGCCACCCCCGGAAATACACTCTGCAAATCCCCAGCGCCGGCTTCCGCCGCCGGCTCGATCCGCGAAGTCTGCCACCTGTTGTTCTTGTCCTGCTGAAGAATCGTCAGCGAGTACTTGCCATTCCCGCCGCCGATAGATACGATCATCTTTCCACTCGGACTCACCGCCAGCCCGAAAGGCTCGGGTCCCGTGGGGAACTGTTTGCCGTGTGGAGAGATCATTCGTCCCCCGGGCAGGATGCTTTCCGCTCCCGGACGCCGGATGGCGGCGCGGTTACCGGCAGGCACGCGGTATTCCGCCGGCAGACAGGCACAAATGAGAAAGAGCGCAATGCGCCGCATAACAGCTAATCTGAGGGTATCGCAGATGGACCGCAGAACCTTTTTGACCGCCATGAGAGGTCTTACCGCCATGGGAGGCACAGCCTTGCTCGCCGGCGCCGCAACGACGCACAAAACACGCTACTACCAGCTCGATCAATATCTGCTCAAGAACGGTTCGCAAACCGGACGCATCCACGCGTTCCTCAAAGGCTCGATGGAGTTCTTCTCCGGCCCGCGCATCATTCTTGACGGCTTGATCGCCCCGCACATGCCCCAGGTCGTCGTCATTCAAGGGCACTCGTCCATCGCCGAATACTTCGAGGCCGAAGCAAAACGCAAAGAGAACGCCGCCTACCGCGCCGCCCTCACAGCATGGGAAGCCGGCGACGAAGCCCCCTACGAAACCTTCTCGACTTCCCTGCTCGAGGCCACCCCCTATTCGCCCGACATCAGCGGCTCCTCGAAATCCCCGCGCATCTTCGAACTCCGCACCTACCACTCCCCGACCACACGCCAACTCGCCGCGCTCCACGAGCGCTTCTCCGGACCCGAAATCCGCATCTTCCACCGCGTCGGCGTCCACCCCATCCTGTACACTTCCACCATCATCGGAGCCAACCGCCCCAACCTCACCTACCTCATCCCGTTCGACTCTCTCGAGGCCAGGGACAAGGCCTGGACCGCCTTCGGGGCCGACCCGGAATGGATCAAGGTGCGCAAGGAATCCATCGATCGCAGCGGCCAGATCTCGAGCGTCATCCAGATCGCGCTCTACAAAGCCACGGACTACTCGCCCATCAGGTAACCCGGTCTCTTGGCCTCGCGCCCTCTTCTTCCGCCTCGAGTAGCCGCTTCATCAGATTCCGGATCGCTTCCACGTCGCTGATCGAATGCGTCAGCGCCACCCCCGCGGACCACACTCCGCCCTCCATCTGCCGGCAATAACAGATATCCCCCAGCAGGATCCGTTCGCCCAGCCGCACGCTCACCGGGGTATTCACTTCGAGCTTCACCGGAAGCAGCAACTTGAGCCCTCGCGCCGAAATGTCCGCCACTCCGGCTTCGATCGCTTCCTCGGCGCCGTTCAGATTCTTGACGAGCGCGGTCTCTTGAGTTTCCAGCCTCGCCTCGACGCGTCTCTCCACACTCCCCTCATCGGGCGCAAACCCGTCGCTATGAGAGAAAGACCGTCAGTGCAGCCGGACCACCCACGCCAGCAGCGCCCCCACTCCGCTTGCCAGAAGCCCGAGAAGCGCCCACCTCATCCGCGGCGTCAGCCGGACGCCCCTGGCTTCGTCCCTCTTCTGCTTGCTCCACCCTTCGGACTGGAGCATCTCCCGCCCCTTCTCATTCGCAATCAGGAGCGTCTCGACCTGAGACCCCCGGGCCGAACGCGCGATCCGCTTCTTCAACTCCTCGGGGATCTCCTCTACTGAATGGAATACTTCCGTCTTTTCCCCGCGGGATATATAGACGATCGAGAACTTCTGAACTATCCGTTCCATGCCACCCTCATGCGCTTGCCACAGGCCTTCCCGCCTGCGCCCCGGCGTGCTTGAGAATCACTTCAATAAATCCCAGCGCCGCCTTCGATAGCGCCTTGTCTTTGCGGTAAATCAGCGCCAACCGCCTGATCATCGGCTCCGGCGCCAGCGATACGGTGCACAGTCTGCCGGCTTCCACTTCCTCCTCGCAATTCGAAGCCGCCAGAAACGACACCCCCAATTGAGCCATCACGAATCTTTTTATCATTTCCGTGGAGTCCAGTTCCATCGAGATCTGAATGTTGTCCTCCACCGGCTCGAGCCACGCGTTCAACCGGCTCCGCGTCGTCCCGCTCTTTGGCAGGATCAGCGGATACGCCGCCACCTCCCGGCACGCCGCCGTCTTCTTCTGCGCCAGCGCGTGGCCGCAGGGCAGAATCAGCTTGATCTCGTCCGAGTGGATCTTCACCACTTGCAGCCTCTTCTCCTCGACCGGCAACTGCGTGATCCCGAAGTCCGCCTGGTTGTCCAGCACCGCCTCCACGACCCGCGACCCATAACTCCGGTCCACATGCAACTGCACGTTGGGAAATTCTTTCTTATACTCCGAGAATACCTCCGGCAGCACGTAGATGCAGGTCGCTTCATTCGCGGCAATCAGCAGTTCGCCTCTCGGCACCCGGTCCAACTCATTGATTGCGTCCTGCGACCGCCGCCGCAACTCCAGTATCTGCTCGGCGTAGTCAGCGAAGATCCGCCCCGCCGGAGTCAGGCTGATGCGCGTCCCCAGCCGCTCGAACAGGGGCGCGTGCACCTCCTGCTCCAGTTGCCGCACCTGCGCGCTGATCGCGGGCTGCGTCCGGAAACACGTCTGCGCGGCCTTCGAGAAGCTCTTCAGCCTCACGATCTCCAGGAACGTGTGCAGTTGATCGAGATCCATGACCTCTCAGGGCGCAGCGATTCCATACCCGGCAGGCGCTCGTTGCGGCGGAACTGACCCAAATTATATCATCGGTGAATGCGCCTACTTCCGCTATTTGCCCTCGTTTCGGCCTGTTTCCTCGCCCATGGCCTGCGCGCCGAGGATAAGGTAGCATACGGAAAATACCTTGTCGAGGAGGTTGGCAAGTGCCAGGATTGCCATACCCCCCGCCTCGAAAACGGCCAACTCGATAAGGATAAATGGCTCAAGGGCGCCGTCCTCGACTTCCAGCCCATCAAACCCGTCGAAGGCTGGCACAAGACGTCCCCCGACCTCACCTCCTCGAGCCGTCTCTTTCAACGCTGGGGAGCCGCCGGGATCGCCAAGTTCCTCACCACCGGCCTCAACCCCCGCGGCCATGCCGCCGATCCGCCCATGCCCGCCTACAAACTCAAAGCGGCCGACGCCGAGGCCATTGTCGAATACCTCAAGTCCCTCAAGTAGGCGCGCGTGCGCTCCCGGCTCGTTTTCCTTGCCTGCGCCTGTGCGCTCTCCACCCGGGCGCAGAAGGCGGAAAATGTGCTCATCGTCGCCAACGGGCAAGCCGCGGTCTCAAAATCCATCGCCGAATACTACGCCCGGGCCCGCCATATCCCTCAATCGAACGTCGTCTACCTCCACACGACCGCTGACGAGCAGATCCCCCGCCAGGTGTATAACCAGCAAATCGCCGCCCCCATCGCCCGCTTCCTCGCCCGAAACCACCTCGAGGACTCCATCCTTTACATCGTCACCACCCTCGGCGTCCCGCTTGCCATCACCGGGGCCGGCGACCCGAAAGGAACCGATGCCGCCTCGGTGGACTCCGAACTCACGCTCCTCTACGCCGACATGCACGGCGCCCCGCACCGCGTCCCCGGGCTCATCCCCAACCCCATGTTCGGCAGATCGGATGCGAAGTTCGACCGCAGGCAATTCCCCCTCTACCTCGTCACTCGTCTCGCCGCCTACAACTTCTCCGACGTTCGCGCCATGATTGACCGCTCCCTCGCCGCCGTCAACCGCGGCCGCGTCGTCCTCGACCTCCGTTCCTCCGGCGACTCGACCGGCGATGAATGGCTCCGCGATGCCGCCATCCGCCTCCCCGCCAACCGCGTCTTCCTCGAGGAAACCTCGACGGTCGTCTACAACCAGCGGAACGTTATCGGCTACGGCTCCTGGGGCTCGAACGACTTCCAGCGCAAGGAGCGCTTCGTCCACTTCCGATGGCTCCCCGGAGCCATCGCCACCGATTTCGTCTCGACCAACGCCCGCACCTTCGAGCCTCCCGCGGATTCCTGGACCCTCAGCACCTGGAGCCCCAAGGACCAGCCCAAGTGGTACAAAGGCAGCCCCCAGTCGCTTTCCGCCGACTACATCCGCGACGGCGCCACCGCCGCCTCCGGCAATGTCTTCGAACCCTTTCTCGCCAACAGCGTCCGCCCCGATTACCTCTTCCCCGCCTACCTCCAAGGCCGCAACCTTGCCGAAAGCTTCTACGTCGCCATCCCCTCGCTCAGTTGGATGACCGTCGTCCTCGGCGACCCTCTCTGCCGCCTCTCTCCACCCCGGTGACTGATTCCAACCTTCGCCAGAGGGTTTCCACTTGCCATCGCGAACCGCTCCGCGGACGCAGAACGCCGGGCCGCGGCGTATCACATGTCAATGCCGGACGTCTCGCGCCGGGAACCGACCGACAGTGTGCGGCGGTGGAATGATGGGACAAACCCGGAGTTCAATCCGTAACATTCGGCACAACCAGGCGATGCAGATGCGGGCGCAGTTCGGGGCGACATTATGGGCTAATCGCAATACTGTTCACTTGAGGGGCGAGACGAAATACGTCAGCATGAAGAAGACAGGCCGGAGGCCTATCCCACCTTGCTCTGCTTGCTAAATGAACAGCATTGGGGCTAATCGTGAGTGATGGTTCGTGGCCGGTGGGAATCGGGTATATGGGGATAGTACGGTTTTGGCGCGTTCTCCGCGCAATGCCTGAGCCACGGGTGAGTCAGACCCGTGGCTCAGATCCGGGATTAGCGGATGGAGATGGCGGAACCGTTGCCGAAGATGAGGTTGCCGCCGCCGGCGTCGACTGCGACGGCGAGGCCGCGGTTAGTGCCGGGGGTAGTGTTCTGCGGGATGTCGAAGGTGACGACGTAGACTCCGATGAGGTTGAAGGCGTACTCGGCGGAGACGACGTTGACACCGGCATCATTGACGCCGACGATGACGGGGGCGTTGACGATCATGCCGGTGCCGCCGTAGGAGTTGGTGGTGGCGGGGGCATTGGTGCGGCCGAGTCCGGTGACGTAGACGCGGGCGCGTTCACCGCGGCCGATGGGATTGTCCGGGGTGACGAAGCTGCCGTCCATGCGAGTGACCACGGCGTAGCGGCGTCCCTGCGAATCGGTGCTTTCGAAGATGCCGGGAGCGGCGGAGGCGATGGTGATATTGACAGAGGCCGAGGTGTTGTTGGAGGACACGGTGACGGGGATGGTGGCACCCTCGACGGCCTCAAACGGGACCTGAACCGCGACGGTTTGCTGGCCGCCGACGTTGGCGACCCAGAAGATTGGGGCGGAGACACCGCCGAAGGCGACGGAAACACCGGCGAGAGTGGTGGGCCGCGGACCGAAGTCGAACTGCGGGAGGGCGTAACCGTTCACCGAAGGGGCGATGTTGGATCCGGTAATGGTGGCGATGGTTCCGGGGGCGATATCAGTGGAGCCGGAAGCCGCGTTGCGGATGCCGCTGGCGGTGAGTGTGGGACCAAGCGGGCGCACCGTAAGGGTCCAGCTAACGGTGTTGTTGCCGAAGGAGGCGGTGATGGTGACCGGGCCGGGTGAGCTTCCGGCAGTGACGCTGACGCTGGCGTTCCCGGAGGAATCCGAATTTACGGATGTGGAGGAGAGCGCAGCGGAACCGCTGTTCACCGCGAAGGTGATGCCGAGACCGGGGACTCCCTGGCCGTTGGCGTCGGTGACGCGGACGACGAGCGGAGAGCCGAAGGCCTGATTCACGATGGCGCTCTGGCCGTCGCCGGACACCTTGGTGATGGAGGTGGCGGTGACGTTGACGGTGGCGGTGAAGGTGTAGGTGGCGGCGGTGGTTCCACCCTGCGCCGTGACGCTGATCTTGACCGCGCCGGGAGTGGAGCCCAATTTCAGGAGGGTGGAAACGCGGCCCAGGCTGTCGGAACGGCTGATGGTATTTGCCAGAGTGGCGCTGCCGGAAACGACGCTCCAGGTGACGGGGACGCCGGGAAGAACATTGCCGTAGCCGTCTTCAACGCGGGCGAGAAGAGCGTTGGGGAGGGTCTGGCCGGGATTGCCCTGCTGGTTGTCGCCCTGAAGGAGTGTGATCTTGCCGGGGATGCCGGGAGTGACGATGAGGTTCAGAGTGGCGACGGAAGAACCGCCGGCTCCGATGGTGATCTGAGTCGTGCCGATCTTGTTGCCGAGAGCAAGGTCGCAGGTGGCCAAGCCGGAGGTGTCCGTCAGACCGGTGGTGGAGGTACAGGTGGCCGATGGGCCGATGGTGGGATCGAGGCCCGTGGACACGCTGACGCCGACATTGGGGATGCCGAGGCCGAAGCCGGGTCCGGCTCCGGCGGTCACGCGGATCTGGATGGCGCTGGAGATGGTAGTCCCTGCCTGGCCTGTGATGGTGTCGGTGTTGGCGGGCTGAAGGATCTGGACGGTGGGAAGCGGCGCAACGTTGGCGCCGAACTGGTTCGGGATCACCGTGACGTAGAAATTGACGGAGTTGACGCCGGAAGTGGCGGTGATGGTGGACTGGGCGTAGGAGGTGAGTTGATTGGGCCCGAGGAAGGGGGCAATGAACGTGTTGGTGGACTGCCCGTAGAAATCAGTGAAGGTCTGGGTGGAGGCGAGGTTGCCGCCACCGGAGGAGATGTTCCAGTTAACGACGGCGTTGGGGATGGGGTTGCCCAGGGTATCGCGGACGACGATGGTCAAGTTCGAGGGAGTGATGGCGGTTTCGCGAATCACCTGGCCGTTACCGCTGACGATGCCGATGCCGCCGGTGGGACCGACAGTACCGCTGCCGACAGTAAGGTTGAACGTAGTGGCGACAGTGATGACGGAACCGACGGTGGCGGTGACGTTAAAGGGACCGAAAGTCGAAGGGGCGAGGACGACGCTTTGGGCGAAGCCATCGGCGTTGGTGGTGGCGGTTTGGGGATTGACGAGGGCTCCGGAGGCGAGGGTGTTGAAGGAGACCGGCAGATTCGCGATGCCGCGGCCGTTGGAGTCCACCGCTCTCACCACGAGAGGCAATGAGTTCGTGGAGGGATTGACGAACTGATTGTTGTTGTAGGTGATGACACGGGAGATAGAGTTGGTGCTGGAGGGTCCGGCGAAGGCTAGGGGTCCCGGTATATTCGAGAGGGGGAGCGTGCCGGAGAGGGTGTTCGTGGACAGGTCGATGCGGGCCACGGAGTTGCTGGTGCTGAAGGTGAGGTAGAGGAAACGCGAGGTGGATGCTTCGTTGGATGCGACCGCGGCGCGGACGCCGGAGGTGGAGGTCAAGCCGCCGAAACTGGCGGTATTGAAGCTGGAAGGAAGGAAGATATCGTAGAGCTGAAGATTGGATGAGGTAGCGAAGACACGGGTGGAAGAAACCGGGATCACCTTGTCGAGGATAATTCCGTTGGCGGGGAGGTAGGTGGCGGTGCGGGTGCCGAGGTCGATGGTGATGAGGGTGGAACCGCCGAATGCGGGATTGATGTTCGGCATGACGACGCGGATGTTACCGAAATCATCGGCGGCGAAGGCGGGCTTGCCGGGCTGAGCGTTGAGGGAGATGGCTGCTCCACCGCGGATGCTGAGGTCGCGGGGGTCGATCTCGTAGAGGGCGTTCTGGGCGGCGACGTAGACGAGAGCGTTGGGGCCAACAGAGACGCCGTTGAGGGGCCCGAGGTTCTGGAGGGTGCCGCTGATGACGAGGCTATTGAGGTCGACGGCGGTGAAGCGGGAAGAAGACTGGCTGGTAATGAAAGCCTTGCTGCTGTCTTTGGCGATGGCGACATCATTGGGAGCGATGCCTCCATCGAGGGTGGTGACGACCTGGTTGGTGACGGTGCTGATGATCTGGATGCTGCCGGCGGCGACTACGAGGTAGCGTCCGTCACCGGAGATGGCGGCGGCTGTAGCTCCGGTACCGAGATTGAGGCGGGTGACAACGTTGTAGGCGCTGTCGGTGATGACGACTGTATCGGTGGAGGAGCGTCCGACGAAGAAATATTTCGTGCCGGCGGCGTTGGAAAACGCAAGAAAGCTATCCTGCGCGGCGGCGACACCCGAACCAGCCTGGGCAAACGGATCCGCCGTAAAAGGAACGATGGGACGCAAGACACCATCGCCGGGAGGCATCACGAACACGTTCTGAGAAAATGCGCTGGGGAGGAAAATCGTGGCACATAGCGCCAGGATTATGGAAGAGATTTTTCGGGACATGTCACCTCTTGTCTGCAAGTGTGGGGATGGGGACGCGTAAGGTATAGTCTATCACCGCTAATAGTTTGTGGGAATGGAAGAAACGCGAAGGGTGACAAAAAAGGGGGGATTTGTTTGCGAAAGGAGGGGAGAGAGATAGAAAAAGCGGGTGGAGCCGAAGCTCCACCCGCTTTGTGGGTTCTGAATCCGACCCTGTTTAGTTATCCAGCGCTTCGCCGGCGTAGCCGGGACGCGGATTGAGGATCAGACCGAGGTAGCCCTGTGCCAGCTTCTGCGCGCCGACGTCGCTGATGAAGGCGAAGCCGTGAGCATAGCGGAAGTTGCAGATGGCGATGATGTAGCCCTGGAAGCCCGGGGTCGCAGCAACGCCGTTCGTGCCGCCGCTGGAGAGCGTAAAGACGAGAGTCTGTCCGCCCGCCACGGGGCTGGTTGTGGTCTGCTTGCTGGGAGCTGCGCCGCCGCCGGTGGTGCCACCGTAGTAGTTCAGTTCGCAGTTTCCACTTTGCGGAGAGGTGCCGAACGGATCGGAACTCGTGTTGGCGATAGCAACGCCCGTATCAAAGCCGCCCTGGTTCGTCGTGAAGGGGAACAGGATGGTGGTCAAGCAGGTGTTGATGCTGAACGAGTTGTTCGGGGTGGACTGATCGGCGAAGTGCGGAATGACAGCCGTCGCGCTCATCTTGTTGGTGGTATCGACGGGAGCGAAGCTGCCGTTCACCGTAGCGGTGCCGAGAGCCGGGTTGTTGGAGGAGCGATAGGCAACGGCAACCGCGAAGGACGCGACGTCGATGCTGTTCGGATCCTGGCCGAAGATTTCCCAGGTGAAGTTGGCGGAGCCACTCACGACAGGGAGTTCCACGAGACCATTGGCAGTGGCCGAAGCCGGGTAGACGCCGCCGCTGCGGTCGCCTTCGGCCGGGCTCAGCGGGTTGGCGAGGACGGTTCCCGCAGCCACGTTCAGTCCAGCGCTGCTCGCCGCGACGCCGTAGGCGCCGAGCTTAGCCGTGGATTCGCCACCGCCGGTGGAGACGGTGCTGTCCACGAATGCCGCATTGGAGATGGCCTGAGCGGAAACGTAGAGGCGAACATTCGCCGGAACGTTGTTGAAGACAACGCGGAGGCGAGTGCCGTGATCGGCGCGGCCAGCGCGGTTCAGACCGTTGGTGGTGGTGAAGGAGGTGTTGAAGAACCCGGACTCGACAACCGTCGAGAGAGAGGGATCCGCACCGTTGTTGTTCTGCGGAATGTTCTGGTTCAGAGGACCGTCCTGCAGCGGTCCGTTCACGTCGCGAACCTTGAAGCTGGCGGCATAGCCTTCGGTGTAGCGCAATTCGAAGCTGCGACCATTGCCGGAGGTATACTTGTTGGTGTTAGCATCCGCGAGGTCCTTGTTCCAGTTGTCGCACTGATAGAGTGCAACCTGGGAGGCGGTTCCGCTGAAGCCACCGCCACTGCGGCTGCGCAACGAGAAGTTCAGGCCCTGCTGCACGAAGGCAACGGGGACGCTGGCCTGGTTGAGCTGGAGGTTGGCGGGCGGGTTCTGGATGGACACGTAAGCGAAGATCTGGCCGTTGGTGGCGGAGATGCCCGCGATAGCGGCGCGGATGTTCTTGGTCCGATAGATGCGCTGGGCGGTGCTGCCCGGAGCATTGATCGGAACCGCAAGCCAAACGATGGTGTTATCGTTCTGCTTCACGCCCTGGAAGACGTTCCGCACGAGGCCATCGCTACCAATAGCCGTCCCACCGGCGCCTGCCATGAGCCCGGGGCAAACGGTGCTGCCGGAAGCCGGAGCGCAGGGGCTCTGGGCACCCGGTTGCGGGTCATCGATGAACAACAGAGCTTCGGTGATGGGGTCGGCGAGCAAACGGCTGGTGATGTTTGACGTCAACGTAACCGAAATATTCACCTGCGGCAAAGCCGTGCCGAGAGTCGGCACCGCACCGCCTGTGCACGAAATCACCACGTCGCCGGTCTGCTCGGTCAAGCCCTCGGTACGGACCGTAAGGGGCTGAGCCGTAGTGCTGCAAACGATCGGCGGCGTCGTCTGAGCGCTCGCAAACCCTGCGAACAGGGTGATTGCAACGAACGCAAGTAACAGCTTGCGAAAATCTGACATTTCCCTCTCCTTGTAGAAGTTGAACTGGAATTGATGGAATTTCTCTTTCAACCTGTGCCTAAAAGGTCTTCTTTTGTTTAGCTTGACAGCCGACGAGGCAATAGATAAGGTTCCGGTAGTGCTATCCACCCGCGATCTCCTCACTTCCTGCTCCGCCTTCCATCAAGTGCGTCTCTAATCTCTTTGATCCCCTGACCTTTTTGCCGGTCATCTTGTGCTCGCGGGATTCATGCTGTGAATGCCGCTATGATGCAATGACGCAAATACTCTCATTTCATACCACTACTCGCAAGTCCAAGTCAAGGAGCAAACTACACCCCGGGGACAACGAGCAGGCACGCTCCAACAGCAGATCCAGCGGTCAACATGTGATTTAATCATGGCAAGCCCCCGCGAGTCAACATTTTTCTTCATATTAGCGAAGGGAAACCTTGATTGAGTTGGAGTCCAATCCACCTTGGCGGAGGGTAAGGGGCTGATCCAGGCCGGGGGCGGCAGCGGCGGGGATGTCGAGGTTCACTATGTAAACACCCGGGAGGCTCGAGACGGGGCCGGCAAACGAGGCGGGATATTGCTCGCCGAGGAGGACGACGGTAACCGGGGCAACGGTTTGGAGGGCGCTGCCGCGAGCGGCGGATGCGCCGAGTCCGGTGGCGTAGATGGTAATGGCGCTGCCGCGGGCGGCGGGGCTCGATGGCCCATTCTGCTGGTTGCCGGGCGCGTTGAAGACGGCAGGGCGGCCCGTAACGGAATCGACAAAGATGGCGGGGGCGAGTTCACTGACGGTGATGGGGAGTTGGAGTTCGCCGTAGGCGGAGCGCAGATGCAACTGGTGGCCGCCGGGAGGTGTTTCGTTGGGGATGACGATGTTGAGGCGGAATTCGGTGGCCAAGGGGACCGCCGCGTCTACACCATCCACATCGGCGGAGGCCACATCGGCGGAGGCCACATCGGCGGAGGCCACATCGGCGGAGGCCACATCGGCGGAGGCCACATCGGCGGAGGCCACATCGGCGGAGGCCACATCGGCGGGGGCCACATCGGCGGAGGCCACATCGGCGGAGGCGGGGGAAGCGGAGGAGGAGAGTCCGGTTCCGAAGACGGCTGCGAGGGCGCCTGGCGCCAAGCCTGGGGTGAAGGTGGCGGCGTTGACGATAGCGGACGGGTCAGCGGAGATCCGGACGGGGCCGGCCTGCCATTGAGAAGCCGGGCGGGTGGCGGCGAATGCGGCGTCCCCGTTGCGGGAGAGGTCGGATTTCGCGCCGGGATTGGCGAGGTCCGTGAACAGCGCGGGGTAGGGCTTAGGGGCTGAGAGACGGACGATCTGATTGCGGTCGAGGCCGGCACAATAATAAAGATGGGCATCGGCGGAGGGGCGGGTACCGTCCGTGCCGGTGAGGGGCAGGGCGAGATCGGCTCCGCATTCGCCGGATTGGGAGGTTACGGAGACGGAGGCTCCGTAGGAGGTGACGAGGAATCCGGTGGGGCTGGGGGAACGGGGGACGAGGCGCAGGGCGCTGCGAACGGAGGCGGCAATCTGTTGGCCGGAGGCAGTGAATCCGGTGGTGTAATCGGCGAGGCGGGGGCGATTCCAGAGGGGTTCGGGGTCCTGGATGAGGATGCCTCCGTCGCCGGCGATGCCGGTCACCACGACGAAGTGGGAACCAAAGACGCCCGCCGCATCGGAGAGGACGAGGGTGACCAGGACCGGGGAGCCCTGGGCGAGCAGATCGCGGATAGCCGTGTCCTCGCTCGAGACGATTTCCAGATCAAGGTTGTTGCCGGTAAAATCCTTGAGGCGAAGCAGATTCGGGAGCTGTTCGAGGTTCGGGGCGAAGGAGAGGAAACCGTCGCAGATCTGGCCGCCGGAAGTGTCGAGGACACAAAAGCTCTGGAGGTAGGAAGAGAGAGTGGAGGGGTCAGCGAGGCCAAGCGAGGAGGACATCTCATTTCGGGTTTGGTGATAGCGAAGGATGGAAGACGCGGCGGCGAGGAGGTTTTCCCGGGCGGACCAGGCGGCGCCGGAGCGGGTCTGTTTGGGGAATCCGGTGAGGGAACTGCCGGCGACACGGGCGCTGAAGGTGACCACTTTGCCCGCGGCTTCGGCGGTGAAGAGGGCGATGCCATCCGAGCCCTGGAGGCGAACGGAGGCGGATGCCATTCCTGTGTCATCGGTGGCTGAACTGGAGGAGACGATGGAAGCGCCCGGGGAGGCGGCGAACCGGACGGGGATGCCGGAAAGCGGCACGCCCTGATCGTCCTGCAAGGAGACGATGATGGGGTTGACAAGACGGGCTCCAGGGAGTCCGGTTTGGGTGTCTCCGCTGACTTTCGAAATCCGGAGGGTGGCGTCGGCGAGGGCGGTGATGGTGTAGGAAGCGGCTACCTGTATGCCGGATCCATTTTCGCGGGCGGAGACGAGGGCCGCGGCGGTTTTGGCGGTGACGGGGACGGGAGATTCCCAGGTGTAGGAGCCGTTTTGGGTCTGGACGTCGAAATCGGTGAGACCGGCTTGGGAGAAGGAGATGTGGAGGCTTGCGCCGGGGCTGAAGCCGCCGGCGATGAATCGCAGCCGTCCGCCGGCAGTGACGCGGGAGGGGGAGACGCTGACTTGCGGGTTGCGCTCGCGGGAGAGGAAATCGGCATCGGAGCCGTCGGCGCGGCGGCGAAGCTGCCCGCCCTCGCAATCCTGCACGAGGAGACCGTTGGAGGTGTACTCATCGGAGAGAGGGAACCCGGCGCTGCCATCCGGTCCGTTGAGAGCCAAGTAGCGGGTGAGAAAGAGGCCGCGCATGAGGATGGCGCGGTTGGAGACGAGCGGGCCGGTGCGGGTTTGGAAGAGGAAGCCATCGCGGAAGAGCTGGCCGGTTCCGGTGGAACCGGTGAAGCTGAGGTAGTTGACGGCGGCGGCGGCAGGAGGGCCCAGCGCGCCCGTTTCGAGGCCAAGGGCATCCCAGCGCTGGAGGATGACGCCGCTCACCATTTGCGGGGGAGAGCCGGCGAGTGTGGCTCCCTCGAAGGGCTGGCGTCCGGTGGCGGTGGCGTCGGAGGTGGGGTAGCCGAGGGGTCCTGCGGGGCCGCCTTGGGCGTCGTAGGCTTTGAGAAGGTCGCCGGTGACGAGGAAGACGCCGGGGGAACGGTCCGAACGGCAGAGGAGGTAGCGTGTGGCTCCGTCGGCGCTTTGGAGGTCCTGCACATAGCCGAGGCCGGCGCGGCGGACGGGGTTGGCGGCGGGGAGTTTGATGCTGAGGCGGAATCGATTGACGGTATCCTGGAAGGCCTGCTGGATGGCGAAGGTAGGCGCGCCTTCGCCGATCTGGCAGCAGGGGGCGGCGACGAAGATGGTGAGAGCAGGGCTGAGTTTGCCTTCGCTGACGGCGGTGATGACGGCCGTACCGCCGCCGACGGCGCGGAGCGTGGCGGTGTGGCCATTGGGGGTGACGGTGACGACGCGGCCGTTGGAGGTGACCCAGGTGACGTCGCGATCGGGCAGATCGCCTCCGGTGGTGGCGAAGACGTTGGCGGTGATCCGGAGGGTGTCCCCGATGTTCATGCGGGTGACGGAGCTGGTGGCAATGCTGAGGAAGACGCCGCCGACAGCGGGGCGAATGACGGGGTCTGCGCCTGGAGCCAGTTCGACGCTGCCGCCTTCGAAGGCCTGGCGTGTTTTGCCGCCGCTTACCAGGAGTTCCTCGCTCAAGGGGAGGCCGAGGGAGCCGGAATCGAGCCCGTTGGCGGCATAGAGGGTGTAGATTTTGCCGGTGACGGCGAAGACCTTGCCGGTGGCGGCCCCGGAAGTGATGTTGTAGAGGGCGGCGGCGAGGTATTGCTGGGAGACGGCGGTGGCGCCGGTTTTTCCGGTCACGCTGGCTTCGGCGGAGACGGCGGGACCGGGGCCGAGGACGCCTCCGAGGGCGGTCCAGCGGGTGTAGAAGGGATCGCGGACGGTGAAGTTGGCGGTGGAATTGGCCGCGGTCAGGGTGGCGGGGTAGGCGAAGAGGGCGTAGTTTTTGGTGAAGAGTTGGAAGATGCAGACGGGGCCGGGGGGATCGGCGCTTACGGCGCAGGTGCCCGGGTCCATGGCGGGGAAACCGGCGTTGTTGACGCCGACGCTGTTGAAATAGCTGTACATGGCCGGGTACATCTGGTAGACGTCGTCGGCCAGGGCGAGGCTCGAGTTGGCTTTGACGAGGGCGAAGACGGCGGAGGACTTTGCGCCATTGAACTCCTGGACGAAGCCCGTGCCACCGAACGACTTGACGTTTCCGGCGGCGGGCAACGCGACGAGGGTATTGAAGCTGTTCCGGTAGAATGCGTTGACGAATTTCTGGGCGATGCCGGGGGCGGCTCCCTGGCCGACGTCCTGCGCATAGAGGGGAACACACGCCAGTGCGGCGAGGGGGACGAAGCGGAGAGACCTCATGCGGGCTTACTCATCATAGCTTGAACCCGGGGGGAGGATGGGTGGTTGCGCAAGGGAGAAGAAGGCACATGTGGAGCAGCGGCTGGTAAGATCGAGTGTTATGCCGATTCTTACCACCGTGGTGGGGAGCTACCCCACGCCCAACTGGCTGTTTGGAGCGACCAGCCGGCTTACGCTGCGGGACGCCGTGATGGTTGTCCTGAAGACGCAGGAACTTGCCGGGATCGATGTGATCGCGGACGGGGAGCTGAACCGTTTTGATCCGTCCCATCCGGAAACGAACGGGATGATTGATTACTTCGTGACGCGGATGGAGGGGATCCGTTCGCGGTTTTCGGTTTCAGACATTGATCAATTCCGAAAGGACGCGGGGTTGACGTACCGGACCGATCCGGCGGGGATCGTGACGGGACCGATCGGAGAAGGGGTATTGAACCTGCCGCGGGATTATGAATTCACGAAGGGATTGACGGGGAAGGCGTTGAAGTTCACCTGCACGGGTCCGCACATGCTGACGAAGGTGCTGACGGACCGCTACTACGGGAGCCGCGAGAAGGTGGCGATGGCGATTGCCGGGGTGTTGCGGGCGCAGATGGAGCGGATCGGGGCGGAGATCGTGCAGATCGACGAGGCGAATATCAGCGGTCACCCCGAGGACCGGGAATGGGCATTGGAGGCGATCAACCACGTGCTGGAGGGGGTGCGGGGCACGCGGGCGGTGCACATTTGTTTTGGGAACTACGGAGGGCAGACGATTCAAAAAGGATTCTGGCGGGATCTGATGCCGTTTTTGAACGGGCTGAAGGTGGATCACCTGGTGCTGGAATTCGCACGTCGGGGGCAGGAGGAGATCCACGCATTCCGCGATCTCGATCCGAAGATCGGGCTGGGGCTGGGCGTGGTGGATATCAAGGATAACGGGATTGAGCCGGCGGATCTGATCGCGAGCCGGATTGAGCACGCCGAGCGGGCGCTGGGCGCGGGGCGCGTGAAGTACATTCATCCGGATTGCGGGTTCTGGATGCTGCAACGCAGCGTCGCGGATGGGAAGATGCGGGCATTGGTGGCGGGGCGGAATCTGTTCGAAGGGCGGAGTTGAGCGATGCGTGCGGCGCTCTTGCTGATGGTGGTGGCCGCGGCTGCGGGGGCGCAGGAGCGGCTGGCGAACATCCGGCAGTTGACGAACGGGGGTGAGAACGCGGAAGCGTACTGGTCGCCGGATGGGAAACGGCTGATCTTCCAATCGACGAGGGACGGGGGGCAGTGCGATCAGATTTACATCATGAATGCTGACGGAAGTAATCCTCACATGGTGTCGACAGGGAAGGGGCGGACGACTTGCGGATACTTTCTGCCGGACAACAGGCACATCGTCTACGCGTCGACACATGAGGCGGGAGGGGCCTGTCCCCCGCCGGCGGATCGCAGCAAGGGATATGTGTGGGCGGTATACCCGGGATATGACATTTACCTGGCGACGGATGAGGGGAAGATTGTGAAGAAGCTGACGACGGCTCCGGGTTATGACGCGGAGGCGACGGTGAACTTCCGGACGAAGAAGATTGTCTACACGTCGCTCGAGTCGGGGGACTTGGATTTGTGGACGATGGGCCTGGACGGGTCGGGGAAGAAACGCCTGACCATGGAGAAGGGGTACGACGGGGGCGCGGTGTTTTCCCGGGACGGGAAGAAACTGGTGTGGCGCGCGAATCACCCGGCGGGCGTGCAGATGACACGGTATCTGGATCTGCTCAAGGACAACCTGACGTCTCCGATGAAGATGGAGATCATGGTGGCGGACTCGGATGGGAAGAACGCGAAGCAGATTACGAACTTCGGATGCGCGAGCTTCGCGCCGGCGTTTACGCCGGACGGCAAGCGCATCCTGTTCGCGTCGAACAAGCACAACTGCGACGGGCGGAAGTTCGAGCTGTTCGTGGTGAATACGGACGGCTCGGGCCTGGAGCAGGTGACCGGCTTCGGGGGATTTACCTCCTTTCCGGAGTTTTCGCCGGATGGAAAGAAGCTGGTGTTCTGTTCGGACAAAGGGGCGAAATCACGGTATGAATTCAATATATTTACCGCGGATTGGAAGGAATAGGAGATAGATTGGCGGCGGAGCTTCCGCTGTGGCGGGCATAGTTGGATGCGGCCGCGGCGGAGAGAGCGCTGGCAAGAATCATGTTGGTGACGGTGCCGTATTTTTCGGCCTTGGGGTGGCGCTTGAGGAGGAAATACTGTGCTCCGACGGTGCCGCCGAGAACGAGGGCTTTGAGGGCGATGGCCTGGCCGCCGAACTGGCCGTTGCCGCTGCGGAGGAGGGGGTTGGCTTCCTGGTGACCCCAGGAGGAGGCGGCATCGACGGAGGTGGCGGCGGCGAGGAGGAGGGTGGAAATTTTCCACCACTTGCCGCGGGTATGGGGTTGAAGGGGGCGTGGGGTAACGAGGGTTTCGCCGTAGGCCGCGGGCGAAGCGAGGAGAAGAATAAGAGAGAAAACTAAGGTTTTTCGCATAGCTGGAAGAATCATTATGTGCGTATAGCCTGGGGAATGAACCTGTCAAAAGATTGGTCCTGGTACTAGTCAACACTCCCGTACTTGTATTCCCTTTTTGCTGGCCCGCGGGTTCAGGGGGGGGTATGATTGTGGGGAGATCGGTCGATCGGAATGAGGTGACGAAGGGGCAGAAACATGTAGGGGTGGGGATTTCCAGGTGAGCGACGATCAGAACCTGCTTGACTCCGAGGGGTTGCACGGGATACGGGCAGAATGGGCCGCAGGCGAAGGATCCGCGGTCAGGGGACGGCGCTGTGGTGTGCGGGGTTGTGCGATAGAGGCCAGCGGCCGGCATAGCGGTTCGCGCAGCGAGGAACCTTGATGCGCACGGTGTGGCAGTGGCGCCGCAAATGGCACGGCAGGACTTCCACCATCTTGGGATTGCCCACAAAGTTCCCGCACTCGTGTACACAGGGTTCGAAGTGATGATCTTGGAATTCCGGCGGTAGCGTTCTTCCATGGGTTTGACCGGCCTGAAGACAGCCGGCGGACCATCGTAAGCGACAGCGTGTCAGCGTTCTCCGACATCGGGTGGCTGTGAGGAGGTCACGAAGTTGGGGACGACTATTACGGCGGATGAGGGTTTCGAGGGAAGTCGGCGGAAGGTTGTCTGTTGGCAAGACTCTTCCGAGGAGACTCCGCACCGTGGGCTCTGAAGGGTCGATACGCGCTGGGACCGCGTTTTGAAGCAGCCTGATCCACCGTGTAGCTCGACCTGACCTTGAGCGGTTTGCTCTCCGGGCCTAGCTATTATAGTTTGTGAAAGTTTCGCGCCATACCATTGCACACAACGAACATAAATAGCTATGATGTATCTGATGAGACTCCAAATGACTCACGCAGAAGTTAGTGCGCCGTTGAAGACGGTAGGCTCCCGAACCGCCCAGTTGATGATCGCGCTCTATGAGGGCGGCCAGACCACCTTCACGCACACCGATGTTGAGCGAATCACCGGCCTGCGTCCGGCATCTGCGCGGAGTCTGATCCGGCACGCTGTTGATCGCGGCATCGTATCCAGGTTAGAGCCCGGCCTCTTCGTCCTGGTCCCTCCGGAACTAGGCCGGGCGACGGAGTTCGCCGGCAATCCTTATGTCGTCGCGCGACAACTCGCGGAGGCCGGAGAGTACTTCATCTCTTTCGCGTCAGCAATGGAGTTGCATGGGATGGTGACGCAGCCGCAATTCGTCATCTTCACCAGCACGACAAAGCGCCTCCGGAACCGGACCATTCACGGCACCGAGTTTCGATTTGTGCTGATTGGCCGCGAAGATGTTTTCGGGACGGCGAGACACTGGATCTCGAAGCAGGATTTCGTGAACGTCAGCGATATGGAGCGGACCATCATCGACGGCTTGCGTCTTCCCGCCTACTGCGGCGGGGTCACCGAGGTGGCAAAAGGCCTCTGCATGCGCCGCAATGAGGTTCAGATAGACCGGCTGGTCGAGTATGCCTTGCGCCTCGGGAACGGCGCCGTGGTCCGGCGGCTCGGCTACCTGCTCGACTTGTACAAGCTGGCGGCGCCGGAAGAACTGCAACGCCTCCGCGATTCACTAAGCGCGACATATGCTGTGCTCGACCCAGTCGTGCCGCCGGATGGCGCCTACCTCTCAGCCTGGCGCTTGCGGCTGAACGTGCCGCCTGACGAGCTTGAAGCTGTCCGGAGGACCTGATCTGATACCGCAGCGCAACATTTCACTGCTTGCCAACCGCCTCGCGAAGGCCGGCGGCCGCCGCATTCCGGAGAGCGTGCTCGAACGCGATTACTGCTTGGCCTGGTTCCTTGCGGAACTGGCCCGCAGCGATCTGCAGCGCAGCCTTGCCTTCAAGGGCGGGACCGCGCTCAAGCGCTGCTATTTTGGGGACTACCGGTTCTCGGAGGACCTCGACTTCACACTCATTGAGCCAATGCCGTTTGAAGACATCCGAAGGGAACTGGAACCGGTCTTTGTCGGCGTTCGTGAAGTCAGCGCCATTGAATTCTTCTTCGACCGCGAGGATCGTCATTCTCACGCGAATAGTCACACCTTCTACCTGCGGTACGTCGGACCGTTGCCGGCCGGCGGCAGTGTCAAAATGGACATTACGATCCGGGAAGAGGTTGTGTTTCCGCTGGAAGCCCGCCCCGTCCTCCGCGCGTATGAGGAGTTCTCCGACCTGCCGGAAGGCCGAGTCATCCGTGCTTACTCGCTCGCCGAAACCGCAGCCGAGAAGGTTCTGGCCCTCGCCGATCGCGCACGCAACGAACCCCGTGATCTCTATGACCTCTGGTATCTCCTCACCTTTGAAGGCATCGATGTTTCGGAACTCGTGCCTGCGATGACCGCCAAACTCGCTTTACGGCAACTGGTGGCGGCCGGAATCCAGGAAGCGATCATCAAGAAGGAAGCGCGTCTGAAAGCTCTCTGGTCGGCGCGGCTCTCGAACCAGATGTCCATCCTGCCTCCATTCGAGCAGGTATTTCGGGAGATCCGCCGGGTACTCCGGCAAGCCGACATGCCCTGACCTTGCTGTCGCGACGGGAAAGCCCGGTTTGTCCACTTGGCGGACGCATCGCAACGTCGATGGCAAGCTTGGAGAAGGCGCTGCGTTATGCTGACAATCCTCAGTTCAAGAGATTGATTCTAGGGATGTTAGGAACTGAGGTGGTCGGTTTTACCTCAAAAACCAGGTTTCCAAGGTAAAGGAGGCAGGACGGATTTCCGCTAAGTTATTGAAAAGATGGAGCGGGAGACGGGACTCGAACCCGCGACGTCCAGCTTGGGAAGCTGGCATTCTACCACTGAATTACTCCCGCGTTCTTAAAATCAGCTATTTAGCTGATTCCCAACCACTTAACGAGACCCGGATGGAGTCTCTAAAGTCTCTGGTGTCCACCAAATCTACCCGTTCGGATCGAAAAATGGACACCAAAACGGACACCAAGCCCAGCCTGAGAATCTGGCCTCCCAACCTGTCGTTTGGTGTCCATCTTGGTGTCCATTCTACGCCGGAAAACGGTTCAGCCACACTATACCACAAGGCTAGTTCGAATCGTCGGCTCGAAGGGGATTGCAGGGGGGCCGTTGCGATCTGCTGCTCTCCTAGTTATGGCTTCAGGCGATCGACGATCCGCAAAAGCTGGCTCGCGAAAACGATGACCTCGGCCGCGTCCTCCGCATGCGTCGGGACGTGGCGGTGGCTTTGGGGATTCTTGTAAAGGCCGATCGCGCCGGCGAGGAAATTGGGCCATTGCCTCCTGTTCCGCGGTCGGTAACTGCGCATCCGTGAGCGGGCCGGGCGCGATTGGCTGGTTGTTTTTGGCCGCGGGGCCTGAACGCGGCTCGCATGAGATCCGTGCCGTAGTCGTTGGGTCCGAATTTGCCGGCGTCTCGGACGGCGACTTCCACTTCCCGGAAGGCCTGGAAGACGGCTGTGTCGTATTCGCCACGCAAGAAGGCTGGATATACCTTGCTCGCGATAAGCGCGTGAAGCTGCGTCTTCGGCAACAGAGCCGCTTTACGATAGGCCGCAAAATCGTCTAGGGACCTGAGCTGCTTTGCCCGCCTCGAAATGAAAAACCAGCCGCCAGTAGAGCTCGCCTTTTCGACAAGCAATCCGGCGCTTTGAAGCCAGGCCCAGGCCTCCTTCAAAGCCAGGTTCACTTGTAGTTGTTTATCACCGTACTCCGGCGTGTCGCGCGCGTTCGTCGGGGTCAGGGAGTTGAAGAAATTGTGATGGCTGATGCCGCCGTGCTGGTAGACGGTGTTCCCGGAGACGCCTTCGTAGCTATTCAGATGCATGAGTAGCACGCCAGCGAGTTCCTCCACCTCGAGACCGAGCAGGTCGGCGGCGTTCGGAACCAGAGATGACAAAGAGCGATACATAGTCATTTCACCGATGGGGAGTGCGCGAAGCGGAGCATGCACGATCTTCGGGGCGCGCTCATGGCTTTGACGCCTGCTGGATGTTCAGAGGATTCAATTGCTCAAGAAACGGCAATAGCGGCGGCAGCCGGAACTCCTTCACGAATCCGCTCTCGCCGAGATAAAAGAGCACCTGGCCTTGTCCGAAGAACTGTCGGAACAGGCCCACGGCGTTGAAGGCGTGGCGTTGAAGCTCCTTGCGGTCGTCATTTGAGGCGATGGGGAGATCCTGGAGCAGGGATTTTAAAGTGTAGAACCATTCGGGTTCGTTGCCCGTGCGGGGATGATTGTGAAACACGATCACCTCGGCGTCCGATCTGTGGAAGTGATGCCGGATTTCGGCCCGGATGTAGTCTGGCACGACGACGCGCCGTTGGTCGCCGGCCACGTGGTGGACCCGCTCGATGTCGGTGGTGTTGCCGTAGCGGTGTCCATACGCGACGATCAGATGCTCTTCCGGCAGGTGCTCGGTGAAGTCGAGGCAACCGCAAAGGAAATGCTTCCGTGTGACCGGATAGCGGAAGGCGGCGCCTCTTTCCGTGGTAGCGCGCTTGATGGCTGTCTGGACCTTGTTTACTTCGGCGTCGTCGACCTTTCGAAAATCGACCGGATTCCGTTCGAGACAAGCCAATAGGATGGCCTCGATAAGCTTGGGATCTGCTGGCATCATACAGTTTCCACGCACGAGAGCTGCCCGATGCTGCGGGGTTCAGTGGTAAGGGGGTCTTCGTTGTTCATGGTGTGGACGTGGGGGGAACTCTTGAGCCGGTCCATGCCTCCATCAGGTCCAGCAGTTCGCCGATCGCGGCGAGAGCGTCTTGGTAGGTGACCTTTCTGAGATCGTGAACGCCGCGAGGCGTGTGCTTCAGATCGTTGACCTGGCCATGGACCAGATGGACGTGTCCGCTGGACCATTCGGCTTTTTTCCATTGGCGGTAGAGGTTCTCGGCCTGGGTCCGTAGCGTGGGCACGTCGTCCCGGGTGGTGGGCCGGCCGACGGTGATTTTCAGGATCCTGTGATAGACCGCCGCGATGCGGAACAGGGCGCTGTTGAAATGAAACCCGGCCATCCACTTGCCGTCAGGCCGCAGGTCTCCCGTCCCGATTTGGACGGCGCGCTGTTGGACGGCGGTGATATCTATGGAACGCGCGGTCCTGTCGGCGAAGTCACCGCGCTTGGCGAAGACCAGGGCATAGACTGCGCCCAGGAAGTCATCGAGGGTGCCGGCAAGATTGGGGTCAGCCTGGACCGTGGGGGCGCTTAGCAGCTTCGCGATCCTGGCGGCGGATCGGGCAAGGCTGGCGTAGGTCGGACTGGAGAGGTCGAGGCGAAGGGTTGGCGGGGTGGGTTCCTTGGTCTGTGGCTCCATCGATAGGTGCCTTGTCTTAGGCTGTCATCAAGGACGTTATCACACACTACGCTCCTGAAAAACCACGCCTGTCGTACGCGCGGCGACTTCGGCACCGCCACTCTGTTCCTCACCCCCCAGCCGGGGATGTCCTTTTCGGAGGAATATGCCGATACAGCGTATTACGCCAGCCGCATGCGTATCGCACGGTCGGCCATTCGCCCGCGTGGTTGACGATGTGCCCCGAAACAGTTGCGCATCAAACGGAACATAATTCAACGCAAGTCGCAGCGGAGGAGGCGATCATTCACGGTAGAACCCGAGAGCGACTGCACGACGTATTCCGAGGACTGGATCTCCGCGGGCGGGCCTGAAGTCGTCGTGATGATGTACTGAAATGGAGGCTGCTCCGAAAGGTTCTCAAGCGCCACTGCGAATCGAAAGAGCCGATGGTAGATGGATTCCCCGAGGTCCGCTTCACGGGGGCTGTCGTGAACGAGAAATGCGGGCAGGCCGGCGCGTGCCTCCAGACCCATGAGCATCGCGGCCACATCGAATGCGAGCGCTTTCAGCGACTCCATTGCCTGGCCGCCGACCTGAACTCTCGCCTGCAAGCCCTGGCCGGTTAGATCGATTGACGCTTCCACATCGCTGCCAAGCAACCCGCGACACACGTAGGTGTAGATCTCGTTGAAGCGGCGCATGACGCCGCTGTGGCGGTCCCGAAGGACGGCCTGCTGCTCGCCAAGTTTCTTCTCCCGGTCTTCAATCGCGAGGAGGTCGAGTTCAGCTTTCGAGAGCCGGTCTTGAAGCTCGCCGAACTCGGACAGCCTGCGCTCGAAGTCTCGCGCGTCGGACCGCTGTCGTTCGTTGGCTTCCCGTTGCTGCTCGGCGAGGCTTTCGCGATCGGCAATTTCGCCTCGCAGTTTGTCCTCTTCTATGCGGAGCAGCGAGAGTTCGGCCTTCCTATTATTTGCTTCCGCCTGGTAATGGGAGATGGCCGACCTACACTCCTCAATTCGAACCGCAAGCTCAGCTTTCTCATCCGCGAGACTCTCTGGCAACCTCCGCTTCGTTGATAACGTGCATCCCTGCTCAAGAGCAAGGTCGATTGGAACGAAGCAAACTGGACACAGATCTCCATGTGACTCGCGAAGCTCCTGCACTTTCAGATCGGTTCGCTCTCCCATATACGACTGCAATCGCCGGGCGGCAAGTTCCTGATTGCCCTCGGCGTCTTTGTGACGGCGGTCAGCGACGGCGCTTCGTTGGAGGACCGCATCGAGTTCGCGGCGCGCAGCGGCAATCTCGGAAGCAAACGGACGGGATGAGACAAGCTGCTCTGCTGACCGCAGCCGCCGTTCGGCGATCACTTGAAGGGCCGCCAGATCCAACGTTCCGCCGAGCGCGCCGTCCTGGTCCAGTCCGGCGCGGTGCAGCAATTCAGTGCGAAGCTCGTCGATGCGCCGCCGGAAATAGATCAGATCACGATCAAGGCCCTGCCGCCTGGGCGGGAGGCGTTGCCGGTCATTCTTCAGCCGGATCTCTTCGTCGTCGAGAATGCCAAGCATGGCCCGTACGCCTGCGAGGACCTGATCTTTCGAGAGGGACGAAACCGGCGATCCGGATTCGGACCTGGCATGTCTCCAGTCGAGAATGTGATCGAAGCGGTTCTCCTGATCGCGTACCAGCCAGGCAAGCGCGAAGAGCCAAGAGGAGTCGTCCCGCAGTTCTGGAATGATGCCGCTCAGACTGGAGGGTTGAACCACCGTGTTCAGCGCTTCAACTAGAGGCGCGACACCTGTAGCGGGGTCCTTCGAGTCCAACAGCGCCTCAAGCGCGGTTTCGCGACGGACCAGATGGCGGCGCGTCTGACCCAGCGGGCGAATCACGGCCCAACAGCTTCCGGAGATGAACAGTTCCGCGCCGACCAGGCCGTTGGGGAATTTCGCGAGAATACTCCTCCGTTGGTCATCGCTCGCAAATGTAGCCTCTCCCAAGCAGTACCGCAAGAGCCGGCAGAGAAGGGTTTTGCCCGCGCCATGCCCGCTCTCGGCATTCTGGCCAAGGCTCGCGGCTCCAGATCCGGGGTCTGGAGACCAGATGACATTGAGGCCGCGCCGGAAGGTAATCTCCCGGATCACGTCACCAGGCTCGCTCCAAAGTACCAGGCGACGAATCCAGAGAGGGGCTTCGGCGCGCGAGGGATGGACGGAGATCGCCTCGTCGGGTTTAGGAAACAGCTCTTCCTGCCGTGCCATCTTCGACGCTCCGGAGGAACTCCGCGAGCCGGAGTTCCGTTTCCTGCTCATCGGCCAACTTCGAGGCCAGGCGGACGGCGCACTCCGCCCGTCCGGCGAGCCATTCCTCATCCGCGGGCGCGAGAGCCGCGGCAGTCAGTGACCACAGCCCGGACGATTCGGACAGGGCCCCTATCGATTTCAGGTAGATGATCGCATCGCCCCAGAGCCGGTCTCTTGGGTCGCGCTGAAATCGTGAAATGTCGGCAACGTTCTTCGGGATTGGCTGTGCTGCGGAGCCAATGACCCGCATCCAATCCCTCGCCGCCGCCTTGTCGAGGAACGCCAAAGCCATTGCGGGGTTGCGCACGAAATGAACCGCCAACCAGACTCGATTGGGGTCTGTCGGCGTGCCAAAGCGATGGAGGACTTCAGTCAAGGTGAGCACGACGAAATTGTCGGGCCGAATGCCAGCCGGAGTTGCCCACACCCCATTGGCCACGAGGTCCAGACTCGGGACAAGCATCGGCCGCGGAACCGGCGTCGGCTGAATCCGCTCTGCAACTGCCGGGGTGTGCGCGACTCGGGGGTCAGCGGGTGGCGGGTCAAGCCGGGTCCGGTACGCAACGCCCATGCGCTGGGCTTCCGCCATGGCGTCGTAGATCTCAAGGATCACGCGCTTCGTGCGATATTCCCCGAATTGCTGCTCGTCTTTGCGGCGGACGATCGGGAACGTGTCCATGATGTAGTCCACGTCGCTGCGTGCGATGCCATAAACGTGAAAAAAGAGCGCATCGAGTTCGCAACGGAGCACAAACCGCCTACCGTCATCCCAGGAGAACGGCGTGCCACTCCATCCGTTGTCTCGTGCAAAGCCCGCAAGATCAGAGGCCGTGTACGCCAACTCGAGTACTCGCGAACGAACGAAGTCGATATCGATGCTAGAGCGTGGGTCCGGCACGGGCAACTGCTTCAGGACGAAGTATCCGAGAGACGTGCCACCGACGTTCTGACGGGTGGCGTAATCGAACACCACGCTGGAGAAAGCGCCGACAAGAAATGATGCATCACGCGCCCGGACGTACATGAGTGGTGCTTTGTGCCCTACCGCAACTGCTGGCAGCACGGCAAAGATTGCGGTCCGCTCGTCGGTCGCCCGGCAAATATCCCTGAACCCGAGCAGCCACTTCGGCGTACGCTTGCGAATGAGGCGCTCGGCCGCCTCCAGGAACGTCATGCCCGGCGTGTCCCAGAAGAAGTCCGTTTCGTCGAGGGGGTACTCCTCATGCAGCGCCATCGCGGCGAAGCGGGTCTGTAGCGCGGCCTCCATCGAGTCCCACACATTGAGCACATTTCGGATGAGGAGCGTGTTTGCGTCCTTTTCGCGGCCCTGAGCCAGCGCGTATCCGGCGAACCACGCGGAGAGAATCTGGCGGGCCAAGTCCTCCGACCCCGACTCGACCGCCTGGATAACCAACTTCGGCACGTTCGAGGTGGCCTTGATCACCTCCCACTCCTGAACCCAGTAGCGCGGCAGGACCACATAGTTCGGATCCCGGAGCTTCTCCGCGGGAATTCGCGGTAGTTCCGTATCCTGACTGCCCTCCGGGCGCATCGCGTAATCGCCGTAGCGGTGCGTGAAGTGATGCATCATCTTTGCTTCATACAGCGGCAGGTACTTCTCACTGCCTCGCACGAAGACATTGCCGGCGGGTTCGAAGCCCTGAGACTCCAGTTGTTCCCTTGTGCGGAACTGGTGCGAGTCGTTCGACATGTCGAACATCCGCTGAAACCTGATGCCCCACGGATTTTCCTCTGGCGGGCCTTCTTTGATCAAAACCGGAACACCGTGGTAGATCGCCTTCGTGATCTCCGCATCGCGCTTGGATCGGAAGATTGGGCAGGTGCGCGTGTTGGGGTTGATCAGCGCGATGTCCTCCGCGCTCAAAGTGAAGTGGCGATCCTGGTCGTCAAGATCGGTGGTGTGATGGGCAAAGAAGAGGAAGTCCGGCGTCTTGTCAGCGGAGCGGGCAGATCCGGCAAGCGTGAGCAAGCAGAACTTAAAGCGCCCGTGGCCCACTCCCTCGAACAGCCCAACTGCATTCTCGAAATCGTAAAGGCTGACGAGCGTATTCGACTCGATCACCTCCGCAAAGAACTCTTTCGTGGTGTTGTCGGTCGCGATGCCCGACGGCACGATGCAGCCCACTCTACCGTGGCGGCTCAACAGAGTACGGTTGGTCTCTGCGAACACCGCGTAGGTGTTGATGTCCCCCTTGCCACAGAGAGGAAACCGCCCCGAGTTGCGAAGCAGATGACTCTCCCCATCCGCGGTGCGCAAGTCGTCGCGAAAAGCCGCCAGCAACGAAGGATTCTCCTGATCCAGGGCCTCGATCATTCGCCGCCGCGCCGCCGCGTTGGGTGCATCGGCGATATCGGGCCGTCGGGATGCGAACCACTCTCTTTCCTGGAGCTTGATGCGCTCCCACGGCGGGTTGCCCAGCACCACGTCGAAGCCGCCGTTCCAGCCGGCGAGGCGGTTCTCCGCTTCCTCGCTCTGCATGGACGGCCGGAAGACGTCGGGGAATGCCAGATGCCAATGAAAGAAGCTATACTGCCGCGCAAGCCGCCGCACCTCGTCCGACATGACGCTCTTGTTCTGGTAGAAGGCAACCGGGTTCTTTTCGAGTTCCCGATACACCTGTTCCGTGATCGGGAACTCAGTGAGGCTATCCTTCCTCCACACAAACGCTGCACACCAGGAGTCTGCGAGAAACTTCCCATCCAGGTAATCCCTCGACCGGACCGCCTCGGTATAGCGGCGCTCCTTTTCACGAATGCCGGAGATCGCTTCGTCGCCGACGCTGTCGAGCGCAGCCAGGCCGGTGGCATAGCTCATCAGCCATCCGAGAGGCGCGTCGAATCCGAGCCACCCTTGCTTCTTTTCCCACGCCGTGCGTTCGGATTTGTTTGCCTTTCTCCACTTCGTGCAGGCTTCCTTCAGGTCGCCTTCGATGGGATTGAAAGCTGCATCGGGAATGCCGTTGTCCATCAGCGAAGGCATCGCACCAAGGAGGGCGTTACCCGGCTGAATGCGGTGTTCGAGAAACGACAGGGGCTTTCCGGGTTCTAGCGCCTCCATCCACAGATTCACCTTGCACAGCTCGACGGCCATGGGATTCAGGTCCACGCCGTAGATGCAATGTCCGATCACGTCGCGGAGCGCTTTGCGCAGCGCTTCAGGCGAGGGCTCCTCATCGCCGGTACGGGCCGCGGCTAGCCGCTTTGCCATCCGGTGCGCCGCGGCGATGAGGAAGTGCCCACTGCCGCAGGCAGGATCCACCACGTTTAGCTTCAGAATCGCTGCCTCCGCGTCCGGCTTCTTTGCAGCTTCATCGAGGACTGGCTCCAGCGCGGTGTCAAGCAGACAGTCAATCAGGCTGGTAGGCGTGTAGTAGCTGCCGGAGGTCTTGCGTTCGTGCCCGCTGGCAGTGGTCAATCCGAAAGATGGCGCGTCGAGGTTCAACTCAGGGCACAGTTCCAATAGCGACTCGTAAACGCTTCCCAGTTCTTCGGCGCCCAGATTCTTGTAGTCCACACTGCGCCGCGCGCCATCCGCCACGGTCACTGCCAGCGCACGCACGGCGTCGAGCAGGTCGTGGTTGGCGATCTCGCAATTCTCTATGTCCGGCATGGCCTCCGGCGAAAACAGAAAGCTGCCAAGTGCCGGGAGCGCGAGTTCGGGGCAACCGGCATCGCTCCCTAGCTTCTGCATCGCGAGCCGCAAGGTCTCGTACAGGTCGCCGTGCCGGGTGCCGGTCCGGCGCTCAGCGAGGCGGCGAAGCCGTGAGGTGGAATAATAGCGGACGTAACGAAGGCGGGCAGCTTCCTTGTTCTCACCCGGCAATAGCAGTAGCTCACGATCTTCCGCGACGAAGAGGAAAAGCAGGCGGTAGACCAGGCGCAGAACCTGGCGATAGTAATCCTGCGCATCCAGTTCGCCGGAACGTAGCCGCTCCCGCAGCGCGCGATTAGACAGGTGCGCCAGGAAGCCTCTACCCAGACACCTGATCGCCTCTTCTACGCCGGTCCGAAGCTGCTCCAGTGCCCGAATGCCGCGGTCGTGTGAGGACTGCGACCACTTCTCCAGCCAGCACTCGGAAGGCGATTCTGCCTCAAGTCGCGATTGATGACACAAAAGCCACAGGAGGACGAAGTCGGCATAGGCCTCACCCTGCATCATGGCTTCCAAATCGAATTCAACGTAGCTTTGCCGGGTGAGTCGTGCGTTGTCGCGCAGAACGCGAAGCCGCAGACCATTCGACACCATGCCCCAAAGGTGATCCGGGGAACGGTTCAGAAATTCCTGCACTAGGCTGTGGGGGCTGCTTCGCGAAGCGCCGGCGACGCGCTGCGAAGATGTGTTGAGGTCGATGCGGCAGCCCAACAGATGAATGGGGGTTCGATGCCAGCCGTGCGAGATGGCGTAAGACTTGCCGCCGATCTCGGTCGCTTTGGCCGTAAGGAGCCTGCCGTACCCCAGTTCCTGGAACAGCGGGAGAAGCCACTTCTCGCGCGTGAGCGTTGTTCCCGTCTCGGTATCCGCAAGGCGCTCGCTAGTATGGCGAAAGCCAGACCACGCCGCCAGCAGGCGGTTCCAAGCGCGATTGGTGGTCTCGGTGATCTTCTCGCCTTCCGGAAGGTGGTAGGAATCCGGCGTGAGACCGCCGAGGTCCTGGTCCCCCGTGGCGATGCGCTCCAGAAGATCGGAAGGCAGAATGGCGCCTTCTGTGCGAACCGTGAGGAAGACATCACGCGCGCGGGTCTGCATCGCTCAATTCCCCTGCACGGCAGGCAGGAACACATAGACGCCGAGCACGTCTGGGGGAATCTGTGGTTCAACGCGGTAGCGGACCCCCTGCAACCGGGCGGCGGTGCGGACGCGCGAGTGCGCCTCCAGGAGCTCCTCGCCACGCTCGACGGCGAAGCGGTTGAGGTGCGATTCGATAGCCGGGAATTCCTGGACCACACGCCTCACAAACGACGCTGCCTGGTCCGGATGGATATTCGCTTCGGGTTCCGAGGCTAACAGCGAATCTGCGGCGCCGGGAGGAAGCCATTGGGCATTTGACGGCGAGCCGGCAAAGGCGATCAACTGGCTATCTTCGGCCAGCATTGGATTCTCTTCAGTCCCCCTGCGCGCAATGATGTGATAACGGAGGCGCAGCAGTAAGACGGTGGTGCGGCGCGAGACCGCGCCGGTGCGGATCGCGCCGCAGCGGCGCGCGATGCCTTCGATTTTCGGGTCGAGGGCGGTATCGATCAAGTACTGCGCCAAGCCCTCTACGAGCGGGTGTGTGCGGGTAAGGCATAGCTCGCCGGGGCGAACCGGTGGCGAGAAGCGGACCGAGAATAGTCCGTGTCTAGCGTCCCCGTCCTGCACCTGTAGTGCTTCACGCAACGCCCGCGGGCACTCGGCCACATCCAACTTCACGACGCCGTTTTCGCTGACAACGGCGTGGTGCGCCAGCAATGCATCCTTGGTAAATCGCGCGACATCCAGAGCGGACCCGATCGCGGAGCGAACGGCCGCGAGTTCCCGCTCGACTTCTTCCACGTTGGCGCTGAGCGTCTCCTGCGCGAACATGGTCCGCGACCGCTTCTCCCGCTCGGCACTGGCTTCCCACTTTTCGAAGAGAGCTTCTTTCTGGGGCTGAAAGTACTCCTCAAAACCGAGCAGCAACTGGTCCTGATTGCCCGGTCTTTGCCGAAGCAGCAGTCCCTCGAAGACCGCTTCGACCACCTGCTCGGTGTCCACGGGCACAGGCACGGAGATACCGAGAGAACTGCGGATCTTTTTGTGCTTGCGAATCAGGACATCGAGCACGATGCCGTCAATCTGGTTGTCGGTGCCGTAATAGGTGACGGCCCGCACCTTGGGGCTGGGCTGCCCGTAGCGGTCCACCCGTCCCTCGCGCTGTTCGTGCCGGGTCGGGTTCCACGAGAGGTCATAGTGAAGCACGGCGTCGAAGTCGCGTTGCAGGTTGATCCCTTCGCTCAGGCAGTCCGTAGCGACAAGCACGTGCTTTGGCGATTCAGCCAGAGCCGCGATCCGCAATTCGCGCTCGGCAGGGGCCAGTTCTCCCGTGACGGAGGCGACTTCGACCTCTTTCTTGAGACTCTTGCGGAGTCCGGCGGCTACGTAGTCCGCAGTTGCGATGAAACGGCAAAACACGATGGGGCGGAAGCCGTCGCGCAACAGCGACTCGACCATGCGAATCGCCTTCTGCAGTTTGGCATCCTCGCCGCCTTGGAGGGATTCGGCTTCACGAGCCATGTCCAGCAGCCGTCGCCGGTTCTTTGCATCGTCGCCCCCTTCGGCTACGGTATCCGAGCCCGGTACGACGTCCATTGCCTCTGCCGCGCTATCGTCCAGCAGGTCGAGCACGGTGCGGCGTCCAAGCTCATCGGCTTCTTCGGCGGTTTCGGTATCGAGCGTGGCGGCGCGGGTGCGTAGTGTCGCCGCGGCCGCGACGGGACTTGACGCCAATGCCCGAAGCAGAGCAAGTGCCGACCACCATTGGACCCGTCGGCGGTGTGTCGCGCCGTCCGCGCCCGCGACCGTCTCGCGCGCGTATTCAAGCACCTTAGCAAAAAGCCGCCGGTATTCCCCGGTCAGTTTATAGGTTTCTTCGGCGTCTTCGCGGTCTGGAAAGGGAGTCTCCGACTTCAGGAAATGGCGGATGTCCCCTCGACGGCGCTGCACCAGGTGCGCGGCCAGGCGGCGCCGGTGTTGCTCGTTCCCCTTGCCGGTAAGATCTTCGGGCAGGTTGGTGAAATCGGGATGGAGCAGCCTGAGCAGCGAACGGAACGCCTGTTCGTTGCCGCTGTGAGGAGTCGCGGTGACCAGGATCAAGTGCCGTCCCTTGGCGGGGTCGGCCAGTCCAGAAATGAGCTGGTGCCGCTGGTGGCGTCCGCCCCGGCCTTCACCGCCATATGCGCAGGTGTGCGCCTCGTCGACGATTACGAATTCGGGGCACGTGCGCAAAAACTCATCCCGGCGGCGTTCGCTCTTGATGAAATCCAGCGAAACGACGACGAAGCCGTGGATATCGAAGAGAGACTCTCCAACCCGGCAATTTCGTTCCAGGCGGCCGGCGGTGCCGGGCAGCACCAGTTCCGCGTCGATCTGGAACTTATCGTGGAGTTCCGACTGCCACTGCTCGGCTAGCTGCGGAGGACATAGGACCGCGAGGCGTCTGACCTCACCGCGATCGAGCAATTCGCGGGCGATCAGACAGGCTTCCACTGTCTTGCCGATGCCCACGTCATCGGCGATGAGTAACCGCACGGGGTCAAGCTTCAACGCCATCAGCAGCGGCACAAGCTGATATGGCCGGGGATCGATTCCGAGGCGGGCGAACGAACGAAACGGACCGGCGCTGGAGCGAAAGCCCAGCCGGACCGCGTCACGCAACAGACGGCAGGAGCGGTGATCGCCGACCTGCGCCGGATCGGGAAGCTCAAATCGGGCCGGCTCGACGGTTTCGAGCGGCAGGTATACACCAGCGATCTCTTCGTCGGTGCCACCCAACGGCCGGAGGATCAGCAGCTCTTCTTCGGATTCGGGAAGGACGACCCATTCCCGGCCTCGAGCCTTCACGAGCGAGCCGACCGCAAAGCTCACGCGTGCCTCCCGAACACGTGCGCGTACTGAGCAATCCGCTTTTCCCAGTCGTCTTCGTGGCCGAAACGAATCACCGTGTAGCCGAGATCCTCCATGGCCTCGGTTTGCAGGCGATCGCGCTCCTGGCGCTCCGGAAAATCATGCGGTGGACCGTCGATGTAGATCGCCGTCTGGCAGTCCTCATAGAGAAAATCGGGTCTGGTGTTGCAGTCGTCGACGCGGCGCTGGGCCTTCGAGGGCAGTTTCAGGCTGGCAGCCTCGAGATACCGCAGCCATTGCCGTTCCAACTCGCTGTCGCAAAGCCGCTCCAGCGCTGCCAGATGCTCGCGCAGCGGCTGGTGAACCGGAGATGCCACTACGCGCGCGCCCGACATCTGGATCAGGAGTTCGACAATGGCCTTGCGATCCAGCAGCTTGTGATCCCGCTGATTGCCGTAGTTCATGAGGCAGTCGTAGCAGGCGGCCTCGCAGTCCTCCCGCGCTCGCGGCGCCCGCTTCCGGTCTTCGAAAGTCACAGGATCGTAATGGCAGATCTCGAGAGCCTTACGTGTCACCTCCTGGAGAGCCTTCGGTTCATCCAGGAGAGCGCGCAATACGCCAGCGCCACCCTCGGCCGCTTCGTAGAAGAGGATTAGGCGGCGCTCGTCCTCATTGGGCAATGGCTCGACGGCCAGTTCGCTGTCTTCCAGTTGAAAGCGTATTTGAAGCGCCGATTTTAGCGCGGCGCCGAGGGAAGCCATCATTGCCGGCGGAAGCTTGCCGGCGGGTTCCAACAACAGGCAGTTCCGGCGATCTTCAACGTAAGGCACAACCCGCGTGGTGCGCGGCGAAAGGGGGTCGGGGTCGTCGTCGTCAGCGGCGATCTCGTTCGTCGCCCAGTAACCCCGCTCAGTATCGAGGAGAAAGCCGTACTGTTCCTTGTTCTTGCGGCGGCGCCAGCCAAGGTTGATGCGCCAGATGGTGGCTGCCGACCCCAAATCCAGCCGAGCCAGAATCGCTCCGTCCCGTTCTACGGTCGCGACCCGATGCGTGGGCCGGCCTGCACTTTCCGTAAACCGCACGCCCGTCCTGAGTTCGAAACCAAGCCGCAAGCGTTCCTCTTCGTCGGAATTGATGCGGTCGGTGCGTTTGGTAGTGACGTTCTGTAGTCGGAAGAGAGAATGCAGAGGCGTCCCAAGCGGGCTCTTGCAGCGTTCGCAAAGGTCTACACCATCGCCAGACGCGATGGGGTGAAGATAGCCGCACGATTCACACTGCTTCGCCCGTCGGGTGGCGATCTCCTGATTCTCGCCGACCGGCAGGATGACGCGATTGATGCGGTAACGGGAGCCCTCGTGGTATACAACCGCGCGCGGACCGAACTCCGATATGGCCAGGAATCTGGGCCGCGATAGATATTCCTCGCGGTTCTTGGTTTGCCGCCTGCCCGGGATGAAAGCGGAAAGCGGGAGACGCGGAAAGCTGTAGCCGGGCAGAAAGCCTTCACTGGCGAAATAGCGATAGCTATAGAAATCGGACTGCACAACATTCTCGGCTTCGGTGAGGAGCCGAAGTTGTTCTTCAGCCTCTCGCCGGAGCCGTTCCGCCTGCTTCTTCTCCTCAGGACTGCGGGTAGCGTCCAGAATGATCTTGCTCTGAAGACGGGCTTGAGCGTGGGCAGCCCGGTAGAGGTCGCGCCATCGTTCGCATGCCTGTTCGAAGTTGAGGCGCACCTGCGCCAGGGTCTTGTCCAGCCACCGATCCAGATCGCCGTCGATGAAGCCTAACGGTTCACCGACGGATGACAGGATCCGCCCTGCGCGCGCCTTGGCCTTGGCTTTCGCATGCGCCGACTCGATGTCGTTGACCACTCCTGGAAGGAGATCGAGAGTAGGTTCTTCTCCTGACAAATCCAAAATGTCTTTCAGTGTGCGGCGGAGGTCGATGCCAGTTTCGGCAAGCCAGATCGCGTGGACATGGGCACGTAGGAGATCCTCATTCACGAGATCGAGCCGCGGCGGGGTGACGGCGCCAGACACCATGGATTCGGGACGCTTGAAAAAATACTGATCATGCGGGCTGCCGGTGGAGCAATAGGAGAACACCAACGCCGGCTGTCCACTGCGTCCCGCGCGCCCGCTTCGCTGCGCATAGTTCGCCGGCGTGGGCGGCACGTTGCGCAAATTGACGGCGTTCAACTCGCGGATATCGACGCCCAGTTCCATCGTCGGAGAGCAATAAAGAACCGGCAGTTGCGCTTCGGCGAAACGCTGTTCTCTATCGATGCGCAATTCGGCCGGTACCTGGGCTGTGTGCTCGCGCGCTTCCAGTCCTTGGGCCGTTTGTGCCACGCGCTTGTAGAAATCGACGAAGAAGGGATTGGTGCGGCCGCCCGTGACGGAGGCGTTTGGCACCCGGATGGGATCGTGAAACGAGCGGGTGCCATCGCCGGCCCGCCACAACAGCGCGGACGCCGCGAGTTGGTAGCCCGGCACATCGTCATCGTCCCGGGGCTCGACTACCTGTTTCACGATTCCCGCCAGGCGCAGAAGCGCCAGCACTTGCCGGATGATTGGTTCGGTTTCGTTGAGGGTAATTCGCTGGTGCAGCTCCGGAAACGTCGAGGAACGCCGCAGGTACTGGCCGAATCCGCCGCGTGCGGATACGTAAAGATAACCGCCATAGTCGTCGTGTTCCTGCACCTGCCGGGGAAAGAGAATCGCCGCGTGTTCTAGCTGCTCGCTCTCGTCGATTGCCCAGGGCTCTCGGAGATGCTGGCTGCTCTGCTGCCGTATGCGCTCCTGGTAGGCGGAATCCAGGTAGTCTACCTGGATGGCAAGCTCCCGGCGCATGTAGTCCAGCAGCACCTTGGCCACTTTCAGCCTTGTTGCCGGTATAGCACTGGCCAAAGCCGGGTGGCAGTCTGTCCACTCCTCCTCCGCTTCCGACAGTTCGTCGAGCGATTGGTAGCGAATCTCCAGCAATCCAGACTGTTCGAGGTTGGGCAGCGTGATCCGCCAGCCCCTTTTAAGGTCACGGTACAGCCGGTATCCGAGAACCGTTCGGAACGCTGCCTGAGTGTCCTTCAACGCCTGGAACCGCACTTGAGGATCACGCGCATACAGATCAAGCGGAAGTTGGAGCGACTGGAACACTCTCTCTGGTAGTGCGTCGTGCGGGACCCCAGTAGCACCGGCCTCCAACACAGCCTTGTACAATGCGGAGCGTAGCAAGCCGATTTCGATGAAGTCGTTGAAGTGGCCCGCCTGCAGAGAAGCGTCCTGGCGATTATCCGTGAAGCTGAGCAGTTTTCGGGCACGCTCCTGGAGCGTGGGCTCTTTCTTTAGACTGCGGATGGCCGATAGGCTCAAGACGGTGGTTGCAGTGCTCCTGCCTTCCGAACTGAGGGAGGACAACTTTGCGAAGTCTGACCGCTGGCGGGCGCCGTAGGATACTTCACAGCACAGACAGAAGCGAAAGGGCGCTGGAATGAAACTCGTCTCGAGTCCGGTCTCCCCCTCCAATCCCTCAGGTGAGATCCGGACGGTCGTGGGCAGATCCGGCCTTCTGTTCCTTTTGATCCGCCTTTCGCCCCGGTGTTCCTCGATCCAGTCCTCGGGTAGACGCTCCATCATTTCATCAAGACTGCTCGGCCACGCGTTATCAGCGCTCAAATAGAGGAAGCCCGGAACAGAATCGCTATCGTTTTCGGTGTCGGCCAGTTCGCGGGGTTCGAAGTGCCGCGAGCCGGGCGCACCAGCGTTCCTCACTCGGACGCTGTAGTATTCCTGACCGCACTCCCGGCAGAAGACCAGGGGCAAGAGGATGCGGCTCCGATCGCCTGGGACAAACTGCTGCCCGTGGACGGTGATGAATCTTTCGTGTTCCGGCTGGAGCGAGGCGTACACCGTATCGCCACGGCTGATGAACTGGTGCAGGCGGAAAGCGAACGGCGGGAATCCGGTATCCGGGTTCTTCGAGCACCGATAGGAGGCGAGGAGCATTTCCTGGAGCGCCTGGCTGCATCGATCTTCCGGAAGAGATGTCGCCGCCGCCAATCGGGCGGCGGCACCTCGAGTTCCCGAGATGCTGCCTGGAGTAGCCCGGATCAGCCGTTCGGTGCCATTCTCACGCTGCAAGCCAATATTTGCCTCTATCCAGACCGCGAGAGGATCGGAAACGAAGGATGCGTAATCCGTGGGGCCTGCGCCGGCTGGGTCGATGATGCGCCTCCGCAGCATCTCCTTGAATGCGTCGTCGTGAATCGCCCCTAGCTCCGTGGCCGGGCGGAGAGTTTCGCCGATCACGTGCTCGGGCCGGACGGCGGCACCGAAAAACTTCGCTGCAACCCGGGCTACTTCGACTCGCTGCTCGTCGTGGGTGCCAGCCCCTGCCAGGGTCGCGGAGGTGCCGACGTATTGTAGAGCCTCCTCGCCGATCCGGTCCCGTACCCTGCGGATCAGCATCGCTACGTCCGCGCCCTGTCTGCCGCGGTAGGTGTGCATCTCATCCATGACCAGGAACTTCAGCCCACGCGCGGCTTCCACCAACCGTTTTTCGGTGGGCCGGGTCAGGATGAGTTCCAGCATCACGTAGTTGGTGATGAGGATGTCGGGTGGGTCGGCGAGGATTGCATCTCGCTGCGCGTCCTTCTCCTGGCCGGTATACTGCGCGAACCGTACGGGCGGCCGGTCGTCGGGATAACCGTTGTAGAGGAACTTCTTCAGCTCTCCGTATTGGCTGTTGGCGAGGGCGTTCATCGGGTACACGATGATCGCCTGGATGCCGCGGCGGCTGCCGCGGCGCAGCACGTGGTCAACTATAGGAACGATGTAAGCCAGGCTCTTGCCGGATGCCGTCCCCGTGGTCAGAACATAGTTGTGACCCTCGGCCGCCACGCGGATCGCATCCGACTGGTGTTTATAGAACCGCAGGGCTTTGCCGGAATTGTTCGCTCCCGGCTGCTTATCTTTTCGGAAAACGTTCGAGCATTCCTCGTGCAGTATGCCAGCGGTCACGAGTTCGTCGACGGAATCGCCGGGCTCGAACGCCGGGTTAAGCTGGATCAGCGGGTCCGGCCACAGCAAGCCGGACGTCAAGCCGTCTTCCACGTGCTCCCGTATCCGCTGATCTCGGATGTGGATAAAGCCGCGGATGTACTCCGCGTAGTCGGCCACCAACTGCCTGCGAACCTCGAAAGCGTTCATGGTTGTTCGTCTGCAGCACCGAGTCGCACCAAAACGTACTCAACAGCTTTCAAAGTGCCAGAGACTCATAATTTATCACCGCGACGATATTGTCGCCTCCCCTACGCCAGCCACTCGCCGGCCAGCAGGAGCTGCGTGGCTCGTCCGAGGTCACGTCGCACTGGGCGCCCCAGATCCTGCCGACGTTGCCAATGACGTCGGGGGCGATGGAGGGCCATGCGAATACGGCTGCCTTCCAGAACGTACAGATGGGGCGCGGTTTCGCCGCTGGACTGGACACTTTCGGCGGGCATTCGTGTGAAACGCTCTCCGCCCACAAGATATGGCGGTTAGGTGAATTCTCGCGTCGGGTTAAGGGACGAGTGCCGGGCGAATCGGCTCCTGAATCACCGAACGCGGTCTTTCGGGGGCTGAGAGGGCCGCCGTTAAATTCGTCCAGATCGGTGATCTCGAAATGTGTAAGCACTTTTGAACAACTCGTAATCGCGGTAGTCTACCGCCCGCCCCGCCAATTCCCCGCTTCGTCAAAGCGTCGTCCACAAGAGTCCTGCTCCCTGGGACGTTCTGGGTATCGATACGATCGCTACCCACGCGGGCTATACTCAGCCATGCCTTCCGCCCTTGGCAAACCAGCCCCGCAGCCCGGCTGGGCAGTCCTTTTATACGGCCCACCGCCCGATCTGGAGCTTCTCGCCCGCGAACTCGACGGCTCTGGCCTGGCGGTGGTACAGATCGCCGGCCATTTTTTCCTCCAGGCACCCGAGGTTTTCGATCCGCTCTCGTGGCCCGAGGAAGTCGCTTGGGCTGGCGCGGCGATTCTCCAACAGTTGAATGGCACCATCCGCCTGCGCTACGCTGCGCGCCTGCCACTTCAGTGCGGTCCGGCCCTCCTGTCTGACCGCAGCGGCCGCTTTCCGCCCGACGCCATCGAGCGCGCGGTGGCCGAAGTCCGCGCCGAGAGTCCACGGCCCTTCCAGCTCTCCTTGGGCCAGATCTGGACCGCCACACGAAACCGGCCGCATCTGGGCCGCGCCCTGGACCTCTTCCTCCTCGGGTCCGCCGCCTGGAATCTGCGGGCAACCTTCGAGGAAGCGGGGCGCGACCTCGGTCCGGAAGTGGAGTCCTGGATCGCCGCGCAAGGCTGGGCCGAAGAGTGCGCCTGGTTCCGCTGGACCGTGGACGGCTCGACTCCGCGCCGGCCGGGTCTCTCGCGGCGCCGGTCGCGGTTTCCGCAGCCGCAAAATCACTCGACGAGGATGCCGCCCCTCGCAGCCAACAACTTTGTCCGACGGGTGCTGGAGGAGCTGGTACGTCTTCACCCCGAGGACTGCCACGCATGAGCACGGCCTCGAACTCCCGCTCCGGGACTCCTGTGAGCCCCCACTTCCGGTTCCTCACAGAACGCCAACTCCGTCCGCTGGCCAGCTAGCTACTTCCCGGCGCAAAAATGAGGGGTTAAATCCTTTGGAATCCGCGGCCGCGTTAGCATTTGTCGGCGCGGCCGCACATTTTCTGGCCTGAAACATTTTCGGACTCCCTTGTCACTTTTGTCTTGACAGTGATTTCGGATGAGTGCAGCTTAATATTAAGCTATGCGTAAGCAACAGCGCCAGCTCATCACCCGACTTCTGCGCGCCACCGAAACCATGGTCCAAGGCGGTCTGTCGGAAACCTCGCGCCGTTGTGGCAATTCGGGCTGCATCTGTTACCGTGACCCAAAACACCTGCATGGGCCGCACCTCTATATCACGTACCGCGAGGATGGCAAGAGTCGCTCCTTATATGTACCGCCAGAGCACGCGGAGAACGCACGCCAGGCGCAGCGGGCTTGGGCCGAGTTTTGGGAAATCGGCTGTGCCCTGTCCAAGCTGAACCGCGAGGGCTTGCAGAAGCAGTGGCAGCAGGAGAAGCAGGCACGCAAGCCGCGCGCGGCCGGGAGCACTCCGCATGATTGAGGCCCGGCAGCGGCAACTTCGTTTCGGCGACGGCCTGATCGCAGAGGAGGTGTCCGATCTGCAAGAGGACTGGATGAAGCATGCCGACCAGGCGTTGGAAGACGAGCAGCTGATTGCAACCGTGTACGACGCTCTGGCGAAGCGCAGCCCCAAGAGTCGCACCCGCGGGCGGCGAGGCACGCCGGCGGAAGTAGTGATGCGGCTGCTCCTGCTGAAGCACATCCGCAACTGGAGCTTCGACGTGTTGGAGCGCGAGGTCCGCGCGAATCTCGTGTATCGCGATTTCACGCGGGTGGGAGCCTCGAAGGTGCCCGACTCCAAGTCCATGGGCCGCTGGGAACTGGCGTTGGGGCCGGAGGAGGTCCAGAAGATCCATGAGAGGGTCGTGGAGATTGCCCAAGGGAACCAGGTGGTGAAGGGCCGCAAAATGCGCCTGGATACAACGGTAGTGGAGACGAATATTCATTATCCGACCGACAGCAATCTTCTGGGCGATGGAGTGCGGGTCCTGATCCGCGCGATGAAACGGATCGCCGAGATCGCCGGCGAGCAGGGGGCCAAACTTCGGGATCGCAGTCGGAGCGTGAAGTTCCGCATTTTGGAAATCGGCCGCATCGCGCGGACCAGGGGCGGCCCGAATCGGGAGCGCTTGCAGCAGGGATACGAGAAGCTCTTATCGACAGTCGGGCGCGTGGTGGGGCAGGCCAAGCGTTTTTCCAGCGAGATTACCGCCGGAGTGAAACGGTCGGCGGACGTGATGCAGCAAGCTGCTTTGGAGGGACTGCGGAAGGAGTTGGACATCTTCGCGCCGCGAGTGCGGCAAGTGATGCGGCAAGCCAAACAGAGGATCTTCGGCGCCGACACACATGTTGCCGACAAGCTCGTGAGCATCTTCGAGCCGACCACGGAAATCATTCGCAAGGGCAAGGCAAGCAAGCCCACCGAATTTGGCAAGATGGTAAAAATCCAGGAAGCCGAGAATCAGATCATCACCGACTATGCCGTATATGTGAGGCGACCGAGTGATTCCGAACTGGTGATTCCGGCGCTGGAAGCGCATGAGAAGAAGTTGGGCTGCACCCCTCGCCTGGTGGCCGGCGACGCCGCGTTCTACTCGGCCAAGAACGAGGCCGCTGCTCATGAGCGAGGCGTCAAACGGGTCTGCATCCCTAACCGCTCCACGAAAAGCGCCGACCGCAAGCGCGAACAAAAGAAGCGCTGGTTCAAACAAGGACAGAAGTGGAGGACCGGATGTGAGGGCCGCATCAGCGTCCTCAAGCGACGTCACGGCCTTCGGCGTTGCCTCTACAAAGGCGACGCCGGAATGAAAAGGTGGGTCGGCCTCGGCGTGATCGCCGATAATCTCCACCACCTCGGGACAGTGTTAGCCGAACGCAAAAACTGAATTTTCGAAGCGCCCCAAGATCAACTACTTCAATGCCCGGCGATCAGCCCGCCGGGCATTTCGTCGTCTTTGTCACCGTGCGCCGGCGGTCAGATCTCAGTCCAAAACCGAATTTTGCGCCGGAAAGTAGCTAGCTAGCTCTGCCCTTTACCCGTAAGTTTTTACTGGACAAATTCATCGGAATCGCTCATACTGGCGCGTGAACATCCAGAATCAGATCAAGCACACCTTATCGGCACCAGAGACTAT
>WBZR01000777.1_pt1 | contig 46630 bp, 39 predicted proteins | sample 5204231 | NCBI WGS metagenome assembly WBZR01 (sample SAMN12412403, study PRJNA552823) | activated sludge metagenome | isolation source: activated sludge from anammox sidestream of wastewater treatment plant... | place: USA: Virginia | collected 2017-08 | reverse complement strand
ATTGCAAATCGCCGGCGCGAGGCGGAGGCCGAGTTAATATACTGCTCAATCATACGCGGCGTGCTGATCAACTGAACAAGTCGCTCCCAGATCGATGCGTCGGTTTTCTCAAGCGGAAGCCATCGCATCGAGCATGCGTTAGCAGAGCGGCGGCTCTCGTTGAACTCAGTCTCGGTGTTTCGCTTGGACCTGCAGAAATAATACGCATTGGCATGACCGCGTCCGTCATTAGAAACCGTAACCTGAAAAGTGCTCTTACAAAGAGGACAGATCAGGACTCCCGTGAGCATGTGTAAGTTAAGGCTCGTGGCGGTCGTGCGACGATCCAGTTGCCGCTGGACTTCCTTCCAGATTTCTGAGGACACAATGGCTTCGTGCGCATCTTCGACCCAGATCGCGTTGGGATTAGACGGGTCGAAAACAGATCTTTTCTCCTTACGAGTCCAGCAATGGCGAAAGCTCACCCCGCGGTACATGGGGTTTCTCAGGATTCGTTTCAAAGTCGTGGGAGCCCAGATCTGGATTCCGTCCTTGAACCGACTGGGTTGCTTTCCCGATTTCCGACCGGACTGGGTAGGGGCGGGAATCCCCTGTTCATGAAGACGACGTGAGATGCGTCGGATGCTGATGCCGCTGGCAGCCCATTCGAAGATCTGCCGAACCACCTGGGCTTCGTCAGGAATGGGAACTCGTAGCCCCGTGTCTCGGCCGTCGCCGGTTGTTGTGTAGCCGTAACCGGGGCGCGCATTCACCAACAATCCACGTTTTGCCTTTTCATCTTTCCCGCGTTTATTCCTGGCTCGGATGATTTCCCATTCGCGGCGGTCCATGAGCGCCTTCAATCGGAAGTGGAAAGCGCCCTCCAGGTCGTCGGGATCGAGAACATGCCCGCGCTCTGTTACGACCTTGGTGCCGGATTCGCGCAGTTCGCGGAGAAGCATCGCAACGTCGAGTTCGTCGCCTCTGGTAAGTCGCGATTGTTCAATCACCCACACCGCATCCGGCCGATGATCTCTGACAAAGGCGATTAGGTCGTGGATGATCCGGCGTTGACTCAAGGCTGAGCCGGTTTCGTGTCCCTCGTATGTCGCTAGGCACCGCCATCCAAACGCTCGACAGTCTCGGTCCCTCGCACGCTCCTGGGCCTGAAGGGAATAGCCATCGCGCTGTTGCACTTCAGTGCTGACTCGCAGCAGTGCGACGACACTCTTGATGTCCTCGGGTTTGACGGTCATTCGCAGTTTTCCGATTGCTCCCTCAATACATCCCCAGCCGCTTTCGAATCCCAAGCCCGGAGTATCGATTTGGCGTCCTCAAATCGGGCCTCGTCGATGAGTCGGACGATCAGGCTGCGAAGGGCGGTCTCGTCGGCCGAAACGTCTGCGGCGATCTGATTGACAAGCGCCATGACTCCCTCGGGGGACTGAGAGTCGGTCGCCGTCCGCCCTTTTCCCTCAGGGCGATGGGCAATTCGGGGCGGGTGTGTAGCAGAACTTCTTGCACACGCCAAGGCTTTGGTTTTCCGTTTTTTGCACCCCACGAACAATCGGTCGGACGGGCCGACCCTCCTATCTCATTGCTTCTGAGTGGCGGTCAGATGACCGGCATCTCGTCCCAGGTGCGACCATCCAAGATCCCCCAGCTACGCACTGTTCCCGAATGTCGCGGACCCAATCCGGCGACATGGGTCGGGCTCCAGGCCCTGATTCGCCTCCGACGATCACCCAATCGATGCCGTTCAGATCAAGATGGGGAAGAGGCCATCTTTTAACTAATCTGTATAAAATCGGAATTTGAGAGGCGTTAGCGCCGCTCGAACCTCATTCAAATATTTCGCGGGAACATACCAAACTTTTAACCCCGAATTGTATTGTCTATCCGGCAATTCCCGAATGACATTAAGTAAAGAGGCGGAATACGGGAATTGTATTATCAATCTGTCTCCGCGTTGTATGACGGAACGTTCCGTATTCCTCTCTTTCTCAAAACAGTCATCACAGAGACCATTAATCTCCGCAGGCGCGCCGCATTTACAATCAGTCCACTCAATCTTGCTCATTCCTTCCATAGATGATCTCCTTTTCGTCTTGCGTTGCCCGGAAGTGGCTCGTTCGTCAGAACACAATGACGAATCACTCATCCTGAGTTCTCAGGGCAATCTGTTCTTCGAAGTCTTCTGTAGGTCATGCCGAATGCTGTCACCCACATTTTGAATCTGTGAGTGACGCCTTCGCGGGAGGGCTTAATCGTCTGGCTCACATTGCTCATGACTTGAGAATATGAAACTTCCCGGGTAACGTCTTTACTGAGTGAGGCGAAAGGAATTCGCGCGTCATGCCACTTGTGAAGATCCCGCGCAATACGTATCCAGATACCCCGACGGGATATGCTGCTTACTGGCGAGCAAGCAGCTCGGCTCCCTTTGGGCTTCACTTGGGCGGAAAAGTCCCCCTTTGGGTTACCTACCACGACGGTGGCCCGAAGGGTAGGTACCAGCACGTAATAATCGTTCGAGTGTGCCCCGACTTGGAAGTTGTGCTCGTCAGCGCGTTCAGCGGTGAGATCATTCTCGAAAAGATTGAAGATGCGATAAAAAAGCGGCGGTCCAAAGCTCGCTGGCCGGAGCGTCTGTGGTGGATCTCGCACGTGGTCTATCTGGCAAGCCCGCCAAAGCGAAAACCGAAAAAGCCCTTACGCGATTTCAACTTCAAACGGTTTTGCTTGGGACGGCTTATGTGTTCCGACCGTCGAGCTAGGATGCTGGCTTTCATCCCAGTATCACGGCTGAAGGTCAACGTCGTGCCAATTGCTGTGTCGAAGGCGTCAAACAGCGATACAGATCCTCATTTGCGATTCGAAGTGGATGCGTCGAATCAGCAACAGAGAAGCCTTCGCAGCTTCGTGACGAAGCTCGCTGATTTGGAGCGATGGGAGCAGAAACTCGTGAAGCGAGCCCTTGGCCATTTGCTGGGGCGAGGCTTTACCGATGTCTTGATTCAAGCGCCAGAGCAGATTGCCGGTGGGGACTTTACCAATACGCAGCAACGCCTGATTGAATCTCAGCATTCCGCATTGAAGGCGAAGGCCGAGGATTTCAGACCGGTTCGGTGGCTTGGACAGCCGGAGTCGAAGGAAATCCGGCACATTCGAGCGATATGGATAACAATTACTCGTTTTCCGATGGGCGGCGGGCCGGACCCCGAGATGTCCGTACGCCCCTGGATTCCTCCGGAGCTTTGCCGAATCTTCGCACCTCTCGTTCCCATTGATCCTTATGTCAACTTGGGATTCCAGTTAGAGCCAGATCCCAAGAGCCACAGCGTCATGATCCGTTTGGTTATTGGTCCACTTATCGAATATGGGCAACGATAGGGAAGGTCTCGGCGCATACCTGTTGGCGGCGAATTCACTTCGCCTCAACCCCTGAATACATCTCCTCGAAATCTCAGTAGGGTCTCTCTCGATGATCATGTAGGTCATCGACCAGAGTCTGATCAACTTGGTCCAACAAACTTGTACCGACCTGCGCAGGTCGAATCTCTTTTTCCGCCCCCGCACCGCGGAGGCATGGGAGTTCGACCAAAATGTCCGAGAGTTCGAATAAGAAGAAGTCCTCAAGAGCAAAGCCTGAATCGCAGGGAATCAAAGAGACTCTGACCTTTGCTCCCGGTGGTTCACCCGCCGCCGTGCTTGATCAGGTCCCTGCTCAGCAAATCACCGGACCTGTTTCCGCGACCGAGATCGCCGACTTGGTTGCAGGTATTCCCACCAACGTACCTATCGAAGGAAACTACGAGACTTATCGCGATTTCCTGTTCGCCATCAACCCCATCAATACGAGCGTGAATCGTGCAAAGATCCAACTCGCATGGGTGATTGGTGAAGCGCTGAATACGTTTTTGGCGTCCCCTCGATACAAGCGCGGTGACTATATCAGACTATTGCGTGCAATCGAGATGACGTGGACCACGGCACACTACTACCGCAAGGTCGCCGGGAACTTCACGCTTGAGAATGCCATCAAGCGTCCGTCGTATTCCGATCTCCTGCGCGAAATGAAAGACCTTCCCGACCGTGAGCCGCGGCATGGAAATGTGCGTGGAGTCGGAGATCGATTGCTCGACGCCGTGGATGCTCCTGATGACGACCTAGGCGGTACCGACGATGAGACCAAGGGCGGTAACGGAAATTCCAAACCACCTCGGAAAAAAGAGCCAAGAGGGGGTCGTCCCGCACTTGAGGTAACTCACGAGAACGTCCTTCTTCGCCTGGAGGAAACCAAAGCCCAGTTAATCAAGATCAAGACCATGAATCCGCCGAACGTGGAACTGGCCGTCGCCACACCCCTGTACGACAGAATCCGCTCTGAAACGGTCGAGATCATCCGCATTGCGCGAGACATTCACGAATTGGCAGAGCACTGGGTGAGCAAGAACGGCGCATACGCCCCCCCGACGACCAAGGAGGTGGAGTAATGCTCGCAAAATATGCAGGAGGAAAGGGTGCGTGCGCCGATCAGATTCTTCGATATCGCCCACCGGTATTTGGAGAGTTCCGCGATCCGCTGTGCGGCAATTGCCCTTTCATCTGGCATACCGAGATCATTTCGCCCTCTATGCCGAGGTGGGTTAATGACCTGGATGTCTGCGTCTACAGGTACTGGGACGCCCTATTGAATGACCTCGGGTTTGGCGCGCGGTTACATGGAATGATTTGGCCGCAAGTCCATTCAGCGACACGCATACACACGCAGTTCCTTCGAAACATTCAATTAGTCAGGCGCGAGCAGGAGCCTGCCGCCTGGCTCTTCGTCAAGCGTATGTCGCACCGACAGATTACCCATCTGACTCGGCCCAACGTCGCGTCCTTCTCTTTGCAGGAACTAAACAATGGATGCGCGAGCCTGAGGACTCTTTCACGGGAACGAGTGCAGCTTGCGCAGAATATTGTCCGGGGCATCTGCACTCGGGATGGCTCGCCGGCTGCGGGCATCCCGATGACCGTTACGAACTGCGACTACTGGGAAGTCATGTCCGCGCCGCCCAAGACAGACAAGCCGATTTGCATATTGTGCGACATCCCCTATCGAACGGAATCACCCGGCAGCGCGTTTTACGGTCACTGGTTTTCTGAGCAAGATCATGCAGATTTTTTTGATCGCGTGATGAGTCTCGACCGCAGGACTCACAAGGTCTTGCTCACCCTGGACTGGACCTGCCCGAGCCACGAGCAGTGGCGCTTGTCAAAGTGGTCTCGCCCTCCGTACCTGTGGACATTTGGTCGCTACGATCTCCCAAGGGGCATGTCCAGCAGCGCCGCACGCCAAACCAAGAATGAGTTGGTCGTCTGTAATTACGACCCCATAGGAGACTGAAACATTCCAATCTTGGAATGTATGTCGGCGAACCGACTACCGCGCCGGAAATGAGCGCGGCACCGACGACAAGACTGGGTAATAACAACCAGAATGGAGAAAAACAAATGAGACAACGATACGGAATTTTGACAAACAATGACGAAACGAGACTCTTCGACCGAATCTCTAAGATTGTAGGAGTAACGAGCATCAGCGAGTGTCCGTCTAAGGACGGCGATGTGCTTCCAGTAAAGACGACTGTAGTTGAGCGTGGAGTCGGCTGTCCAAATCAAATTGGTTTTCTACTGCGAAAGCTCAGCGGCGATGATAACGCTGAGATAATCAATTATCGCGGACCGGCTGGACAAGTGTATGTGGCGTGGTCCGAAGATAAACGACTTATCGCACTTTGCGATCCCGGCACCGATAGCTACGGCGACACGGAATTGATAGCGTTTCCAGAGGTGATAGTGACGTATGACATAATAGTTCCTATGAGTCAGCAGAAAAGAGCAGAAGGTGAGCATTAAGTCGTGAGCGGGCACTTGAGATGTCTAAGGTCTCGTGTTCGTCCGCAAGCGCCGCCGCTGTCTCGTGGACATCTTTGAAGACGACTAAGTGCGTTGTCCGGGAATTGCGGCCGCAAGAGGGTTCTTCGCATGGTCGGTGCCTCCCTCGGGATTGCGTCAAGTCGCTTGAACTGGCGGCGACAATGGCTGACGGCTCGAAGATCTCTCTGGAGTCGATACGGACGGCGCTTGATATGTCCGGATGTCCTGCCCTCGCGCATGCCTGACACAAGCAATGACTTGCCAAGAAGTTGGAAAACGCCTGGCAGAGCGCAGCTCTGGCGCAGGACTGATTAGGAAAGGAGCCATAGATTGACTCGCAGACTTGCATCACCGCTGAAGAGATTGGGGGGCAAAGCGAAGCTCGCCAAGTGGATTATCAAGAATCTCCCGAGGCATGAATCCTACATCGAGGTCTTCGGCGGCAGCGCACCCGTCCTTATGACGAAACGCCCCTGCAAAGGCCAAGAAGTCTACAACGATCTTGACGGGCTCTGGACCAACACCTGGACATGCCTGCGAGACCACAACGACAAGCTTTCGGATCTTGTTCATGCAACCCCATATGCCCGGGCGGAGTTCGACAGGGCCCGAGAGATCATCCGTCGTTGGAATTGGGGAGATCGCGAAATCAACAGGATCGAATTGGCTAGGAGTCACATCGTGGTCGTTCGCCAGAGCTTCAGCGCCGACGGTGCGTGGTCGCGGACCACGTTCGACGGCCAATCACGTCCCAAGCTCTGGTCGCGCCTCCCTTATGAGATTCGTATCTGTCTGGAGCGCCTTCGCGGCGTCTACATCGAACAGCGTGATTACCTAGACATCTTGAGCTTCTATGACCATGAGCGGGCGACTTTCTATCTCGATCCGCCGTATTTCGGCGTGGAGGACGTTTACTACGATGCGAACCGCGAAGATGGATTCGATCACCAAGCCCTTCGCAACGCCGTCGAACCAGTCAAAGGATCGGTCGCGATTAGCTATTACAAGAGCGATGAGGCCATGCAACTGTATCGTGGTTGGCGCTATGAAGAGAAAGCCACTGTGGTTCAGGCAGGAGACACAAAAAGAGCCGAAACCGAAGTTCTTTTCATTCGTGACAGCGACTTTGCCCGCAAGCGCCGCCGGCGACTCGTAGATATCTTTGAAGAGGACTAGGTGCGTTGTCCGGGAGATGCGGCAACCCGGAGACCTGACGGTAATTGCGGCTTCTCAGTAACTCACGCATTGGAAAGAAAATGCCCGGCATGGCTTAATGGGATCAATCCAAACGGCAACGATCACACGTCCTAACCGGCAAGGGCTCAATGGCACCACAAGAAAGTAGAATGTCCCTCAACCCAAATGGAGAACGCAAATGAAAAGGTTTGAAGTTATCGTATTGGAAGGCAATGTTACTACCTATCAAATCGTGGCAGTGGACCAAGAGCGGGCCGAAGAACTTGCCCTTGATCCTGACGACATTGAAGATGGCGAATCCGTAACGTTCATCGGCTCCGATGGCAACCCCGACAATGGCATTGTAGGTGTGGAAGAAGTGTCGCATTAAGGTCCCAAAAATAACTTGCACCGATTCACGCTTTACCAGCCAAGGAACAGGATGCTGCACGCAAGTTGCTCTCAAAGACTGGACATGACTCCGCGTCGCAGTCGGAATCGTAAAGCCCAACCGGATTCTGCGCCTGTGCTGCCAGGACCAGTTCCCACCGCTGTTTCCCCGGATATAACGTCGAGAATGCCGTCGATTAGTTCGAAAAACGGTTCGTCGGAGATAAAAAAAGGATTTTGCGGCCAAAGGAAGAAAGTGCACCAGACGGATCGGGGAAAAGAGATTCGTCACTGTCGCCAATGGTGGCGATCAGAGCACTGAAAGGACAGCTCAATGGCTAATTACCTACCCTTTGGTCCGTGGGACAACCCAAAACTACATGATGGATACTATGCCGCAAATCTTGAAAGCATTCGCAGGATCACGCGAAGCGAAACCGGCGATGAGATGTTCGCGATGCGATTCCGACTGGAGGAGAGCGATCTCGTTCTTTGCACGCGACTTTACCTGCCGAAGAAGTTCTCACCTCACTGCAAGCATCGCCTCTGGTACTTCTGCCAGTCCATAGGTCTGGAGCCGCATCACCTGGATGAGAATCTCGATGCAGCGGTCGGTCGGAAGCTCATGTTGGAGGTGACCACGGTACAGCCTGCAATCGCCAACAAGGGAGCGCCCTACTCGGATGTGAAGCGCTTTCTTCCGGCAGGATTCAAAAAACTCGCGGAAGAAAATGAAATGGAAGTTGTATAATTAGGCTGTCGAAATCGGGGATGAATGCAAAGATTTCGGAAGACTTGAACGGGCCGGGGGAGATCAGGACAGCTTTTGTAACGCCAGTCAACGACGAGCTGTCCGCTCTCGGTGCCCCGCCGCAGTCATTTCCCCGGTGACTGCGGTTTTTTTTCTGATTACATTCAGATTTACTTGACCTTGCCATCCGTACGCCTGGATTAGGCTTAAATCCCTCTCACCTCGTCTTGGATATTCGGCTTCTCTTTTTTCCTAGAGATTACACATCAGAGGTATCCCGTTGATCATCGTTTATGAAAAGAATTCTCGGGATGCCCTGGAGACTACCGGGTAATCCTGTGAGTAGACTCCGTATTCCTCTTGTTTAACGACGTGTTTTAGCTACGGATGTGTTTATCTGTTTTTGAATAAGCGGTGAAGTGAGAATAGCCCCTGCCCTTCAGAACACAAAGAAGAGGCACTTGAGGTGCGTCTTGCCTTGCATACTGAAGGGCAGGAGGCTATTTGGAAACCTGTTCCCGAATGAAGGGAGCCTGTTCAAACTTGCTGTGTTCAATCCCGTGAAGGACGCGTCCCAATGACGTGAGGCCCGGCAGCAATTCACCCCGGCCTCGCGGAGCCAGTATCAAGCCACTCTCCGCCGTCGCATTTACTTCTCATTCTTCCCGAGAATTGTTAACCCGGGTTGGATATGCCCCTGCGACGGGACATCAGAGAAGGATCGTGCAATTCATTTATTGGCTTACACTTGCCTCAGCGGGCGATGATTCTGGTGTTCCCGCGCCACCCCATGGTGGTCGAAATCACTACCTGGGTAATGATGTGTTCAAAAAATGCCCCGGATGATGCTGAAGGTCCGGGGCAAGTATTCTTGCTGGCGAGAAGCAACAAGATTCGTTTTGAAAATCAGGATTCTCGCTCATCTTCAGCACTAGATTATACAACATTCATCCCAAAACTTTCGCACTCCTTCAAGATTTCCAGATTTTTTTCAGTCGAACTTGCTGGTTCGTCAGCCGAAGCGCATTCCGCGCCATCGAGAGGCTCGCAGGCTCGTTTAGGGCACCGAACTCTTCACGTCCAAATCCCTTATGAACCCGCTCTGAATCGAAGCAGAACACTCCCGATCCTTGCCAAAAAAGTTTTCATTTTGGATTCGGCGGTTTTTGACAGGCAACAACTCATCGGTTGAACCTGATGGAGGCGAGGACACAGAAAGGCTTCCGCCGCGTCAAACTATCGGGAGCAAAACAGCGAACGACGACTGCGCCATCCGTGTGCACCGAAAGACGCGGACGCACGGCTATGAATTCGCTTGACTTCACTCGGTCAATAGCTTCCCGTGTTCGTGTATGCTCTACTTTGCCTACGGCTCGAATATGAATTCCGTCCACCTGACCGGCTGGCTTCAGGAATTCGGTGTCCTAGATGAGCCTCAGATCATGAGCAGCGCTACCCTTCATGGCTATCGACTTCGCACGAACTACGTCGCCAGCCGGGGACTGGGGGCTGCGAATGTCGAAGCTGCAAAAGGGTGGAGAATCGAGGGGCTTCTATTTCAAATCACCCCAGAAATAAGAAGGGGGCTCCGAGCCAAAGAAGGCTGGCCGACGCGATACCAGGAAACCATAGAGCTCGTCAACGTCTCGGGCCGGCGCAGGCGGGTCAGAGCCCTGACGTATCAGGTTACCGATCAGTGCCGCCTTTCGAAGAACATTCCCGTCAGCGGCCGTTATCGACAGCTCATCCTTGAAGGAGCAAGGAAGGGCGGGCTCACCGCCGCATACCAGGAATTCCTCCGCAGTATTCTCGTTACGCCGGAGATGCTCCTGACACGCGCCCTTGCCTTCCGACCCATGGAAACCGACCGGTTCAGTTGCGATCACGAGTTGGCTCAGCTCACGCAGTCATGACTCCTCGGTTCCGCCGATAGCCGCCTGAGATCAGTGTCCTACCACTGGCACTTTTCGCTTGGCGTTCGTGATTTCCGCGATAGTGTGCGGTCATGGAAAGCAAGATTTCAGACAGATTGATCGGCGTTGAAATCGAGTGCGTGATCCCCATCGTCGGTCGGGGAGAAAACGAAGACGTGCAATCTCTACTCGCCTCCGTCCTGAGTAACCACGGCATCTCCGCAATCAGTCGCTCGTACACGCAGAGAAGCGTCCCAACAGGCTGCAAGATGGCCATTGAAACTGATATGTCGCTGAGGGACGAGCCGAAATATGCGGGTCTCCGATGGAGCAAAGTCGAGGCGAAAACGATGCCAATGACCTGGACGGAGATCGAAGAGACACTTCCGCGAGCTCTGGAGATCATCCGCTACTGCGGTGCGAGGGTGAATTACTCCTGCGGCCTCCATGTGCATCATCACGTGCCCGAGATTCAGCGAAGCCCCGAAGTCGTCAAGTCCTTGTGGCATCTGTGGTGGCGCTACCACAAGGTCATATACGCCCTGACCGCGCCGAGTCGGATGTCGAATACGTACTGTTTGCCTCCGCAACAAGCGGATGCCGCGTTGTTTTCCAACTGTCGAGCGTATCCGCACCTTTGCGAAATCGTCGGGCGGATGAATCGGTACAACGGTTTGAACTTGAATAACCTCGCCAACCGTGAACGCCAAACGGTGGAGTGGCGATTGCATGCGGGTTCGACAGATTCCCAGAAGATCAAGGCGTGGATACTCGCAACACAACGCTGGGTCGAGCATGCAGTGGCGCGATCCTGTCATTACAAAACGGAGCCGATGCCGAACACGCAAGCCGGGCTCAACTCGTTGCTCGTAACCACAGGACTCAAACCGAATTCACGCATCTATAAGGTGGACAAACCGCTTCGTGAAGTCGGGCGATACCTGCTACGACGCTGGAAGCATTTCAATCTTCCGCAAAACCTCAAGCAGGCAGCAGCAGCATGAACGAGGAAACCACCATGATCAGACGAGACTATCCTGAGACTGTCCTTGAAGTTGTTGACGCAGACATGCGATTCAAGCCAGCGGCCCTGCGCGCCGTCCGACGCTTCGCCGAGGCAAATCCATGGCGCGGATCATTGCGTGAGCGCAAACAGAAATTCGCAACGCTCAATCGCGCGCTTGCCGAGGCATACGGCATCGAGGAGCCCGCCCTGCACTTCGGCCGTATGGACGGCGGCAGCAGTGGCGGCAGCTACTTCGTTCCGGCGCTGCACCAAATCACCCTTGTCGGCAAGTTGTCGGTCGTGACCTTCTTGCACGAATTCGGTCACGCCCGAGGCATGGGCGAGCGCGGCGCTTGTAAGTGGTCGATCAATCTATTTCGTCGTGTGTTCCCGCAACAGTACTCGCGCCTCGTCGGACGGGCTCACATGCTCATCAGACCGGCGTCAATTGAACGCAGAAATACAAGAGCGCTGCAAAGAGAGCAAAAGTGACCATGGACAAGCGCGAGAAGCCGGTGTTTCGATGGTTCCCCAGGGTGGATAATCGCAGATTACTCCCGATCTGCGGGAGAATCGGGAGCCTCCACCCGGCTTGTGTGTTCGGTACCGAACCCAGTTTGAAAAGGAGGGGACTGCAAACCCATGTCCCGCTTGCCCTTATGCTCGAACGAAGCTCTTCGGGTTCGATGCTTCAGTGCACAGTGTTCGCCGAGGAGCGAACACATGCCGGCTAATGCCGGCGACCCAAATGCTCCCGCGTCCAAGTGAAATACGAAGCCTTGTCGATTCGTCGAATAAGCCGGAGGAAAAGCCGGAGAAATAGAAATGACTGATCAGGTTTCCCAACTCTTTGTCTATGGCACGCTGATGCCGGGCTTCGCCAATTACGGCAGGATCGCCGATCACGTCCGAAGCGCCCGCCCGGGGACCATACGGGGCGTGCTCGTGGACTTGGGTGCGTTTCCGGCGCTGATACATGGCGAAGGCAGAGTCGAAGGCGTACTTCTCGAATTGGATGCGGTAGCGCTTCGGATCACCGACTTCATCGAGGGCTTTCACCCAGACGAAGGGCGTTCGCTCTATCTCCGCGAGATGATCCAGGTCGATCTCGATGAAGGCGAAACCATAGATGCATGGACTTATTACTTTGCCAATCCTGAAAGGATCGCCGACCGCCCGCGCCTGATTGTCGGTGTGGTCGATGGGGTCCCAATCTACCGCTGGCCAGTCGAATAATCAGATCACATCTTCGGAGTCAATCCGCCTGAGATAAGTGGCTTCGCGTCCCATCGCGAGGTCGAGTTTCGCCTTGACTCTTCACCGAATTCTTGGCCCAGTGTGTGCTGCGAATCGTCTGCAAAATGGAGCCAAGTGAGATGATCCCAACGATAAACCACTGGGTCGGACAAGATGAGGCGATACGTCGGTTTCGAGTCGCGCTCGAAGCTGCGTGGAATGATGGCAGCCGACTGCCTCACATGCTTTTCGTCGGCGGAGCCGGTCTAGGGAAAACCGAACTGGCTCATCTCGCCGCCCGAGAAATGGGTGTGACGCTTCACGAGCGACTGGCACAGGTCGTCGGCAACATGGCGGCGATGAATGGGCTGTTACTGTCAGTCAGAGCCAAGGAGATCGTGTTCCTCGACGAGATTCACGAGCTGCCCCCCGGCGTGCAGACCATCCTGTATCGCGCTATGGAAGGCTCGCAGATCACCTTGCGAAACCGCGAAGAACAGACAATGAACATGCCGCTGGCTGACTTCACGATCATCGGCGCGACGACGGACGAGTTTAGGTTGCTCGGACCGCTTCGCGACCGATTCAAGATCATTCTTCCCTTCGATCTCTACGAACTTGATGCCCTCACGACGATTACCCTCCAACGAGCCGGTCTCTTGGGAATTGAAATCGACGAACGAATTGGACGTGAAATTGCCCTCCGGGCAAAAGGAACGCCCCGACTTGCGATCAGAATCCTGGAGAGTTGTCATCGATGCGCCCGTGCCAAAGGTGAATCCCGAATCACGCTCGAACATTTCCACGAGACGTTGAGGATCGATGGACTTGACGCTCTTGGACTCGGCTCAGAAGAGCAGCGCTACCTTCGTTTCCTTGCGTCACGTCATGGGAATCCCGTTCGCCTCTTCACGATGGAATCGGCGCTGGGCATTCATCGACGGACGATCCAGACGGTCATCGAGCCGTTTCTCATCCGGTCGGGGCTTGTCGAGCGCCATCAACAAGGGCGCGTCATCACCTCGAAGGGACTTGAGCACCTTGGCATCCTCACCGAACAAGAAACTTCGGTGGCATGAACGGAGAAAGCACGAGCATGCAGGTCACCAAAGAGATCGTTAGTGTCAGCGAAATGGCACGGATGCTTGGACTTTCGCGAGCGCGACTATATCAGTTGATCAAGGAAGGCGTGTTTCCATCTCCGACGCGACCGGGAGAGATCAAACGTCCGTTCTTTGATCGACGGCAGCAGGAACAGTGCGTCACCGTTCGCCGAACTAATTGCGGCATCGACGGACGCCCCATTCTCTTCTATGCAATGCGATCTCAACCACTATCGCCACCGCCCACTCCGGATCGACGTGCCCGCCGAAATCTTGTGCTTCAGCGCCCGCCGCGTTCGGCGGACGAAGCTGCGATCAACGAGCTGCGCCACGGACTTTCGCAACTGGGTGTTAGCCAGGTCAGCGAGCAGAGCATCCGCACGGCGCTGGCGGAGGCGTACCCGGACGGATGGTCGCACGTCGATCAAGCCGAGCTGCTCAGGTCCATCTTCGCCCACCTGAACCGCCGGGATTCAAACGATAATGTCGCCAGATAATTGTGAATATCACGACAATCGAGCCGTCGAACTGTCTGATTTCTGTCTAATTGCTGTCCAGAACCCGTCAAAAACTCGCGGGATAATGATTTTCGGAGCCGAGTAATGAGCGACCTACCGACCCTTGTTGATGGCTTTCTGTCGGCGCATGACTACAGCCCTCACACCGACCGGGCGATCCGCGCCGACATCGGCAAGTTCGCCGCCTGGTTTACGACCGCCAACAACGAAGCCTTCGATCCGAGTCGGATTACGGTCAGGGACATTGCCGATTTTCGTGAACACCTTGCTCGTGTTCGTCGCCAGTCGGTTGCCACGGTCAACCGGTCGCTCGTGTCCGTCCGTCGTTTCCTGGGTCATCTGGTGAGGTCTGGTGCCCTTCCAGAAAACCCCGCCACATCCGTCAAGGAACTCCGCCGAGTCCCGACCGTCCCCAAGGGACTGACCACCGCCCAGGTCCGCCGGCTCATGCGGGAGATCGAGATACGGCAGGATCGGCGCGCTGGAGGAATCATTGGGCTGATGCTGTACGGGGGACTTAGGGTCAGCGATGTCGTCGGGCTGGAACTCGCCGATGTCACTATCTCGCCCAGATCCGGTCAGGTCGTCTGCCGCCATGGCAAGGGCAACAAGCTGCGGATCGTTCCGCTGCCCGCCGAAGCCCGTCGGCTGCTCTCGATCTACATTGAGTGCCGTCCCCCGGTGCAGGAACAGGCGGTGTTCATCGGCGAGCGCGGACCACTGACCGATGACGGCGTACGGTCGATTTGCTCCCGTTACTCTGCGATAACGGGAGTTTCCTTCACACCGCACACTCTTCGGCACACTTTTGCACATCGGTTCCTCGAATCGTCGAATAACGACATTGTTGCTCTTGCTCAAATCCTCGGGCATGAGTCGTTGAATACGACTGCCGTTTACACGAAGCGCTCGGGCGAGGAACTTCAGCAGCGCGTCGATGAGATGAGATACGATTAGTCAGAAAGGGGCATGACCATGAAGGAATTCACATTCAGCGTGGAGCGGGTGATCCAGAAGTCCGGCGTCATGACGATCCAGGCTCATCATCTGACGCCGTCGGACATGGTGAGCATGTTGAACGAGGGCAGTTTATGCGTTCAGCCATGCCGTGAGCCGGGGAGTCGCGGTTTCAGCATTCATGATGGTGAGCGGGTCGTTGCAACGTTTTACGAGTTGACTGAGCCGTGCGAGGCAGGCGAGCGGCGGTATTCTGGATGGTCAATGGAGTCGTGAGAAAGTAGGCGACGCACGGTCAGTGCGGAAGGAAAAGCATGCTTACCCGAGTCTGAAATTCTTGGTCGATACTCCCGGTGGCATTGAGATTTGGTGCCATACTTGATCGGCCGGGAGGTTCTCCGCGGCTAGTCTGACTAGCTCTTCGTCCTTAAGAGACGACCCCTAGTTTTCATCACCCTCGGTGATTCCGAATTCCTTTCGGAGGAATTCGAGTGTCGTATTGTCGCGAAGTTTGCAAACGACATTCTGATTCGCAAAAGCGCCTGGGAATTTCTTCGCATTGTCGAGTGATACGGCTTCGAGCCATTTTACGCCAACTGCGTACTCCTCTTTCCCCGCCAAGCCTTTCTCAGAGGAAATTGGAGATTTAAGATCAAATGCTGGGAGTGGTTTTGTTTCTTTCGAAGGAACAAACTCAGACGCCAGGGTCCGCTCCTGCGTGACTTCTCCGTAGCCGACATAACCACGACCCTTGACGTACGCGAACAGTCGATTGCCGAGTTTGAGACGTGTCAGCGGGCGACTATAGGGCTCGCCGCCGCCGGCGCTAACGAATCCATACTTGCGGCGGTCTTCCCAGTTTCGGTCGTTCTCGGCTCCAATGTTTACGTACCAGACGCCCTTCCACGGAGTCCGCTTACTTGTCGCGGATTTTTGCTCGACTTGTTCCGGGTCCATCAGCCAAGAGCGAGCGAGAAGCTCCTTTCCATCAAGTTCGAAGACATTGAAGAAGACGACATTGATGTTGATGTTGTGCTTGTTGGCAAGATAAGCCGCAATCCTTTCCGACGCATCGTCCAACTCCGCGGCGACGATGATCATCTGGTGCGAGCTGTTGATGGTCTCGGGAAGCGGCGCGTCGAAGTATTCCGTAAACGATGCACTTAGAGACTTGTCGAGGTATTTTTGGGCAATCAGATCGATCTCGTCGTGACCCAGCCCGTCGATCCAGGACGCGTAGTCAAGAACCTGAGCGATGATGTCGCGCGGCGTCTTGTCGCGCTTGAGTTCAAGGATGACAAGATCACCATCCTGATCGATGCCCAACAGATCGATCCGACCTCCAAAATCAGTCTTGACCTGTCTTCCAATGATGCAAATATCTTGTCCGGCAAGACTCGGGTCGGCGGCGATCCATTTCTCCAGCCGTTCCTCCTGACTTAGCTTTTTCTTGGGCAGCCCATCCAGCTTCTCATCCTGGATCTGCCAAATGGTCATATTCATCGCCATGAGTTTACGTTCCTCGCCATTCGACGGTATTCATGAGTGCGATCAGCTCCGTGCCATGTCTCGACAAACTTCCTGATCTTGGCAATTAGTTCGCGGATGTATTCCTTGTGATCCTCACCGGGACCAAGGCCCTGGATTGCACCGGCCTTGACTACGGTGACGTCGTTTCTCTCGAAATCGATATCATTCAACTCCCAGCGATTTGAAGACGGCATCCGTCGGGGCCGCGTAGAAACCGGTCTGGAATTTCGCAAACAACTCTCCTGGAATCGATGGCACGTCTCCAACACTCGACATGGGTAGGAGCAGGCGCTTGGCACCCGCGTCGTGAGCCACCTGCAACGAGACTGCTAGGTTCTCGACGGGGACGATGCTACCGCCAAGGCTCATGCTGCCGAGGATCACTAGCTGCGATTGTGCCGGCTTACCCATTGAAGCGGAGCAAAGGGCAATGAAGGTGGAGAGCGTAAGGGCATTGGTTGGCCCGGTGTTGTGAAGCTCCACGACGTGAAGATGATACTCATGATCGCCAGTCTTGATCGACGCGCTGACGTGTGATGCATTCGCCCGGAAGTAATCGAAGCCGACCTTGATTGCCTCTCTCGCAGCGGCGTTTGTGCCCAACCCGGAGACCTTTAGCGCTCCGTTGCCAGCCGTGATCTGCGTTTCAAGTCGGTAGAGCCCCAGATGACCATTGCTGCCAGTTGCTACGGTATGTAAGACGCCTGGATTGAGTGGCCCTTCCGCGATCAGCGATCCACCGCCTTGCTCCGGTACGCTGATGAACTTCTCCTCACTTGTCTCCACATCAATGTAGCTGAAGTGAACGTCGTAGAACTCCATGCCACCGATCTTCTTAAGCTGTTCCTTGACGCGGCGTCGCGCTTCCAAGGCGTATTCGAGGCAGCGACGGACAGCTTCCTTGTCGTATTCCTCGTTCGGATAGAGCAACTTCAAGAGCCCCGACACGGTGCGTTTCACTGCAATTGTGTCTCTCTGGTTCAGGTCACGCCCCAACCTGAAATACCTGTTGATCGCATCAGCGAACGTGCGCTTCCTCATTTCTCGAAGCGCTTCCGCAAGATAATCCACGATCATGCCATACTGATTCGTGAAGTACTCCGGTCGCATCTTTGGAATTTCCCATCCGGGTATGTAGGCGTGGAAACGGTCGAAGAATGCGGAATCGATCATCGCTTCAGGAAACGGAGCAAACAGGTGCCCGGTCTTAACCAACCCCTCGACGGTTTGGCCCTCCCTGAAGTTGCCAACAAAGACCATCGCAGCATAGGCGCTGATCGCATCACGGCCACGGGCAAACGACCCGGATGCCATGTAGTCCTTCATGATCTGGACGCCGTCTTTGTCCTTGAAGGAGATCCCGGCGACCTCATCGAACGCTACCACGTCCCAAACTCCGACAAGTCCCACAGTGCGGCGAGCCATGTTGTAGAACAGGTTGGCGACGGTCGTCTGTCCGCCAGAAATTAGAATGCTGTTGGGGCTAATTTCCTTGTAGATGTGGCTCTTTCCTGTGCCCTTTGGCCCCAGTTCGCAGACGTTGAAGTTGTTTTCCACAAGTGGGATCAGCCGGGCGAGGATGTGCCACTTCACGCGTTGTTCAAATTGCGTAGGCTCGTAGCCCGTTGAACGAAGCAGCGCATCGATCCACTGTTCCTCGGTGAAGCGACACCTGCCTTCGAAGAACTCGTCCATGTCCATGTTGGGCATCTGGATCGGCTTCAGGTCTCGGACAAGGAAAGGGGAGCCTTTTTGTCCCTCTTCGTAGAAGTATTCGAGCGTGATGATGCACCAGATGCCGCCAACCAGGAGCTTCTCGTATTTCTTAACCGTGCTGCTGTTGACCTCGACGCCCTTCGAGCCAAGATTCGACAAGATCGCCTCGTACACGTCGCGCTTTTCATTGAGGCTTACCGTCACCTTGTCGATGATTTTTAGGCTGCCGCGCTCGCGGATCGTGGACTTGACCTTTTCGGCTTCGTCGGGACGGACGTAGTTTTCGGCGAGGATTCGCTTCACCGTCCGGAGCCCATCCTCGATCACAGCCGGATCGGCAGACGCACAATAGGTGCCAAGCAAGTATTCGAGCACGTAAACGGGTACGTTCGCACCTTCCTTGACCAGCTTGGTCAAATCCTTACGGACCACCTTGCCCGCGAAGCTGCGGAGGAGCAGGTCATCGAGACCCGTGTCAATCGCGTTCTCTTTCGGTTTTTCAGAAATCATCGGTAAACGCCCTATCGATAGTCACGTCCGCGCTTTCCTGTTCAACCCCTGTATCCGCATCCCGGAGTATCAGCCGGTAATCCGACTTTTTGTTGAACTGCCGATTCTGCAACGTCAGGGTGACCCACTTCTTGCGATCATCCATGTTGCCGGATGTGCTGTCGAAGATCACGGTCTCGACGTTTGTAACCGGATCGTCGCCTTCGTACACGGCCACCTTGAGCGTCACGGCCTTCACGCGGTCACTGACCGGCTCCATCTGGATCAATTCGAACCGATGCCTGGCCGTGGTGATCTTGTGGCTCGTTCCCAGAAGATGCACGGTAACCGGCTTGGTCTTTGTCTTGCCCCGACTTTCTTTGGTTTTTAAGTGCTTGACCGTGATGACGGGGACGACGATTTCCTGAAGCATGGCACCGCCATGGACAAACTTTGCCCCACCCGTGAAATGAAAACGGTTCGCACCCTTGGGAATCCAAAACTCCATTTCGCCATCCGCATCCGCCGTCGTTTCCGTCTTGCCGTGCCAAACCGCGTCATGGTCAGGAAGATTGTGTCCAAGAAGATACCGCTTCTTCGACTTGATTGTGCCAGGCGGATTTTCTGTGAGTCGGCTCTTGTCGGTTTCACCTGGAGCAGTCTCTCGGAAAATGAATCCGTGATCGGCCGTGACTACGACATAGTTGGCGTTCAGATTGTTGATCACGTATCGTACGATATCGCCGACTTCGGAAATCGCCTTCCTGACCGCCTCAAAGGTACGGTTCTCCGTTGCTGATGAATCGCCCATACTGTCCACAACGTTGTGGTAGATGTAAATCACGCGCCGTTCGCTCACGTAATCGCGACCCTCCTCTTTCTTCATGGTCAGCAATTCATCTGATTTGACCGCCATGCCCTCGTGAGCCTTCAAAATGTCGTCGCGATGAACGACGGAGGAAGTCGGTTTCCCGTCCGCGAGAACATCGCCGTTAGGCTTGTATGCTAATTTACGATGCGGCAGAAGTGCCGCCATGCCCAGTGCCGTATATGAGGGAAGCACTGCGAGTTGCGAAGACAACGAGGCTTCGAATCGGTACTTACCATTCAGCTCACGGACCAGCTCTTCGGCTGCTTCGAAGCGAAAGGCGTCACTGACGATCACGTAGACCCTTCGGTTTTCCGCCTCTGCCAGACGCTGACGGACAAGCCGGTCAAAGAATTGCTGCTGCTTTGCGACGCCCTCAATACGCCATGTCGCAAGCAACTCCCCGCCACCCGCCGGCTCGATGAACTTGCCCCATCCAAGGGCAAGACTCGTAACAAACCAGTTGGAGTAACAAGCTTCCAGATCCGAGCGCAGCGGCTTCAGAATGCCCCACCCCTCCGACTCTGCGTAGTCTGCTGCCTCACAGAAGTGCCGGTAGAGCTGGTCAAAGCGGAACAACTCCGACTCGTAGGCTCGATACATCGCTGCGGCGTCGTCGAATACGAAGCCATGCCGGTGCTCATTTCGCAAACCGAAGAAGTCCGCAGCCGCCACTAGCGCGTCATACACAGCGTGAAGTGCTTTCCTGGCAACATCCGTTGAACCTGAAACACCGGGGGATGCCCAATGGCCAGCTTGCCTGCGTGTCGCAATCTCACGAATCTCGTCAGTTGCAATCGTATCGACCGTGCTTTGCACACGATCACGTAGCCCGCGAATGACCGCTTTCTCCACGTCCAGGAAGGTCATAACATCGACCAGGCAATGGAGATCCTGTGCGTGAAGCTGGTCAGGCAGCTTCAGTAGCTCTGCAACCGATTTCGATAGTCGGTCGTAGCTGTTGCCTTTACTGGTGCTGTCGCGCCACTGTCCTAGGCACACCACGGCATTCGCCCACCCCGGCTTAGGAAGCAGCAGGTTCAGGAACGCGCCCGGTACGCTCCCTTTCAGTGCGTGGGCGAAATCGGTCACCAGCAGGCGGATTAGAAGATTTCTGAGGTTTGGCGCTTCTTCCCCATAGCCGAAGATCACTTTGATCACTTGCCAGAACGGCTCGGCAAGGTCGAACTTTTCGATCTGGTCCCACACCTGCGGCGGACTTTCCAGGTCGATCTCGCCGGGCTCTGTCTGCGTAAACAAGTCACTGGTCGGTTCCGACATCGTGAATTCGTGGAACAGCGTACGGACGATGTTGAACCACTCCGGCTGTTCGGCCCGCACCACAACCGTCAGCATCTTGCGGTCCAGGTCCGCTTCGTTGTCGTTGGCTTCGACGAGCGATTGGAGCTTGCGGAGGCGGTCCTTGTTGTCGAGGAACTTCCTGCGCTTCGCCAGATGTTGTCGGAGATGCTGATTGGTCAGTCCAAGCTGGTCGAGAATGATCGATGCACGGTCGGCTCGGAAGCTGCGGCTGTACAACCGGATGTCCAGCAGCCAGTCCTCTTCCAAATCCGGCTCTTCCGTCGGCGCGTAAAGCAGATACCGCCCATTGGGGTCATCCTGCTCCATACGCAGCTTGGCTTCAAACTCGCTGAGTTGATCGAGTCGCAGAATGTTCACGTCCTGAATATCGAGCGAATCGAGAATCCCAGTGAATTCGCACTCTGGGTCATTCCAGAAAACAATCCGCTCGTGCTCTTCATTGAAGAGTCTCTTCAGGGCAGTGGTGATCTGCGTCGTATCCATGACTAATGCCGCCTATAGCCTGCTGGTGGCGTCTTCAAATTACGCCCACTTCTAGGTGTCGTTGCTTGATAATCGCTTAGGTCGATATCGACTACGGCTACGCTGGCATGCCCGCCGCCATGATGATGTGTTAGAACACGCTCAAACTGTTGTTCATAAGGTGCCATCACCGTCGTGCCGCCAAATTCCCCCGTATTGACGACCACAACATGCTGGTACATGTGGAAACTGAGTGCATGCGTCATCGTATCAAAGGTAGCTACATCTTTGTTGTTGGCTGGGACGATTAGCATGTCGGTGAGGTTCTTTAGGTCTGCCGCCAGTCTCAGATCGGTCGCGTCGTAGCACACACTACCCGAGAGTCGATATGGTTTGCTGCAATGACCATCGTGAAGCTCGACGATGACCTGGTGCGGTCGCCATGGCTGAATCCCGGCTGCGGATTCCTCCTTCGTCATGTGCTGTTTGCCTTGGTCGATATGGACGAGCGACCGGCCGGTAGGCTGATAGTTCGGGATAATCCAACGGGCAGTGTTTACGGGCCCATTCATGCCAGCAAGCTGGCGAAATACCAGGCCACAAAAAACAATCGCCCGCGTGCGATCAACAAGTCGCTCGATCAGATCAAGATCATCCACATGCACCGAACACTCTGGGAGAAGTACTAGGTCCGCCTGGATGTCTCTGTCGTAAGTGCCGCGAATCGCCAGAAGCTTATCCGCCAACCGCAGCAACGCAGCCAGATGAGCACGTCGAATCGGCCTGAACGATGCGGCATCAAGCAACACGCCGTGGTTGACGAAATCGTCGCGCCACGGCCTGACAGTCTGGATCAGAACCGTCGTCAATTTGGGCGGGCACTTCAGCTTAAAGTTGACAGGGTGAACATACACGGGAAGTTCGCTGGCCTTGGCATAAATGTGCGCCTGAGCAGCCAGCCTCTCCGTAGAAAGCACTTGAAGATCACGCAGCGTTCGAATCGCTGCCCACGTCGGGATCAAGCGCATGGTTTCACGACAGCCCGGCCACAAAAGCAACTTCGCCAACAACTCAGCCAACCAGGGAGAGCAACTCGCTTGCGGCCCGCCCAATGCGTCTGGGCGGTGAAACATTCCGTACTGGCGTTTGAACCACGAAGTGCGGACGCCTTGATATCCTTCATGTGTCAATGCGGCGAAAAATGCCGGAACCGTATAGTCGGCCTCGCCTGTTATGGCGGCTCTCAGGAGACGGCCAACGGCCATAAAAGGCCGACGCTTAGGGTCACACCAAGCAGGCAACGCGTATCGCGGGTCATCGTCCGTATTGACCGGTTGGAGGTCAAGCGTCAACTCGTCCGGTTTCCAGCAAGGATTCGCCAGCTTCAACCAATCAGAGCATTTCACTAACACGGCATGGGGCGAAATCGAATCTGAGACTGTCGTTTGCGTACTATTCAGCAGATCCACAATTGCAATGAGAAGGCGCAGCGCCGCGTTTTCGTGACGAAAGGGATTGTCAGTCGTGGCGGCAACCACCGTCAGCGGCACCCATTTGCGACGAAGGGACTTCAACGAGCGCAGTGTCGCTCTTGGCGTGTGTACATATGAGCTATCTAGCTTCTCTCGCCACGCCGCGTGCTCCGGCTTGCCCTCCGTCTGGTTAAGCAGCGCACTTAACAACTCGGGTTGCGCGAGATAGACCGACTCTGCAATCCGCACGGAGTCGTCCACTTCACGATCTCGCAACCACCGCGCCAATCGAGATACGACCCGCATTTTGTCGGATTCAAATTGGTGCGCGACAATCAATAGCGGAGCGATCCACTCATCCGCGTTTTTGATTTTGTCCAGCCGACCACGTGCTGCATAAATCAGGCCGATGTAGTGATCTAACCCCTGCTGCCGGAAGCGGTTCTTAATAGCAATGTGTCGGCCAAGCGAGACGAGGAACATGATTGCCTGTTGCAGCACGTACCATGGCGTCTGAAGTTTCTCGCTGCCTTCGAGCAGTTCCTCCGCGAAGTTCGCCAAGACTTCACGATAGCCTGCCAAATCGCTCTTGGCGGGCAGCGCGTCGGGCGGCACGTTGAGCCCCGTCTCAATCACGCCTGCCTTGAGAATGTCTGCCGCCGCATACCAGCACACCCAATGCGCGACAGCGTTGGCATCCGTTATGTCAGACGCCGTAATCCATTGTCGCAATTCGGCCAGGACTGGTTCGAGCAATTCCGGCGTTGGCCACAGGTTCATGCCGTGACGAAGCACAATCCCCAGCGACGGGTCTTCGGACCAAAACCAGACCATGCGGCGGGCCGCAATCTCAATGTCTGCGTCTACCCGCTGCCGCTCCAGAATCCCCTCGACTGTCGCGTCGTCGCCAACGCGCTGCCGTCGCTCCCTCAACAACTTGAACTGCCGATAGGTCGCAAATCGCTTCAGCGTGTCATCACGCACCTCGGTGGAGGTCGCAAAAATCCGCGCCAACGCGGGCGCACCCTCGGGCGCAGCCACCCGATCCGCTTCAGCATCGAATTCGAGTGACCGCAAGAGCCCATCGAGTGCGACTGATGCTTCCTCGATGGCTTCCATATCGACGGGGCCGCTCAACTGCCGCTGGACAAGCTCCATCGTCGCAGCCCGGCCACTCTTGGAGCGCAGATCGCGATACGGTACGTATTCCGTCTTGGCGGCGTTACAGCCCTGACCTTCGGCGTGGCTCTTCAGCAACTCATTGATCCAGTCCGTGCAATCCCGGGTTAGCCTATCTTCAGCAACTCTTGAGGGCTGCCAGCGCACCACGAGCCGCATGTCGTCCACGTAGCGGCAGTAATCGAGGATCTCGAACGGCAATTTGTGTGTGTTGTCGTTGATCCCCTCTCTGACGGCCTCATCAAAACCGAGCATGTACGCATTGCTGAAAAAGCCGCTCGCCACCAAGCCCTGCGGTAATCCGCCGGGCAACTCCCCGTCTCGCAGCAGTTCTGTGACTGGAATCGACTCTCTTGCCCACCGCCAGCGGAAGATACGCCGCAGGCACTTCCAGAATTTCACATCACTGGGTATCTGCCGCTGCTTGCAGAGGTTCTTTAGTAGACCGATGACCGACTTAGGTTGAATCCGGTCGTAGAAGCTCGCAAGGTCAAGCGACACCACGCCCAATTCTTCGCCCGGATGCAGCGATGGCTCAGCTTCGGCACACACGTCCCGTGGTCGACGCAAGAAGGCGCGGTAGTCGGCGTAGTACTTGCGATAACTGTTGGCGTTGCCCCACCCGAACGACGCCACGTCCGGCTCACCCTGGCGCGGCGTTTTCGACCACTCGCAGAACAGCCGGTTGCCATAACTTGATACGCCCTTCGTGCGGGCTACACCTGAGTCCTCAACCGCGCAGTTGCCCTGAACAGTCTCAACTACATCGGCCAGGCAGATCATCGCCGCCGTGGCAAGTGTCTGATCCCGAATCGACAGATGGGCCAGCGGTCGAAGTAAAGGCTTCTCCTCCTCCTTGGCTTCTGGACCGACCTTCGTCTTTGGTCGCCAACGCACTCGCCCATCAGAATCTTTTTGAAACGCCCACGGCCATGCCTTCGGAGCCGGGACCAATCGCATCTGTGCAGGTTTCAAGGCATCTGGCCCGTCGTCGTCGTATGCCGCAATCCACTTCTCGATTTCCCCCTTGAGATTCGCCGCCGACAAATCAAGTTCGAGCACATCAGCGTACCAATTGCGTGTTCGAATGTAGGCGTGCGACTTCTTCCATGCTTGCACGAGCACAGCTTCGTGCATCAAGCAATCAGCCGTTGGCTGCGGTCGGTCAAATGGATTCCATTGGTTTGTCAACTAAACTCTCTCTTAGGTGGCTTCAACAAAATCTCACCTTCACGCGCTCTTGGCAAGCTCGCTCACCAACTCTGGGATTCGTCGTTGCCATTCGACGCGTTCTTCCGGATTATTGCGCTGAGTTGCCACCCAGGAAAGCGCTTGGCTGATGTCGAAGAGAGTCTTGCTTGGAACGATGGCTCCGGGGACCTGCATGACATATGACACGGGCTTCTCCGTTGCCTCGCCCGCCGCAAATGGATCGTCGATCTCAACGTCTTGCCCCGACCGACATATGTGGAACACGCGACAAGCCGCCTTCTTGCCCCACTTGTCGGTCACGTCCTTATTGACCCACGATTCAAGGCATTCAGTAGGAATCTCCGTAGCTTCCCACTTTCGCAGGCGCTCCCAATCGCGCTCCACCTTTTCGAGTCCACCGCAGATCAAGTCAGGGATCGGCTCCAAGGTCAAGTGCTTATTGTGAATGTCGGGCAGTTCCACAAGCGTCTCTCCGATCACCATGCCGTTTGCACATACGAGCCGCAGCCAGCCGAATAAAATCACAAGCCGACTCGAACCGTCAACCGAGTTAAAGCACTCCAGCCGGAGGCTGACTGTATCCCCCTTGCGGATGTCATGGCGGTGTTTCTCGGGAAAGTAGATGCGGAGGTTCATCCACTCGCCGAGCTCGGTCAGTCCCAGTTCACATCGCAGCGGTGCAGGGTCAATCCCTGCCTTGCGGATTCCGTCAAAACACTGCTCTGCAACCTCCGTATGTTGGGCAAGCGAATACGTCTTTGAAACCAGACCCACGGGGATCGGATGCTCGAACGTCGTGCGGGGCTGTCGGATCACGGCTTGCATGTGCGGATTCGCCGGAAACTCGTTACCTGCCTTGAATTGCCCGAGCGCGAAGGTCGGAATCAGCGGCTTGAGCTTTTCCCAGCGACCCGATAGATAGCTCACATCCCGAGCGCGCCATCGGCCCGCCTCTGCCATCTGCTCAAGCGTGTCCGCCGTTCCAGTCATCGTGGTTTCTCCATGCTCCACGGTTTCAATCCTCATCCGGCTTCTCGCCGGTTACGGCTTTCACCTCTGCGAGCAGGTCTCCAAACTTGCCGTAGTTGACCTTCACGCCGTCGTCGAGGTCGAGCTTGATGCGCATGTCGGCGTAGTGTTTGAGTTTTTCATCGAATTGCTGAAGCTCGGCTTGCTGCTTCTTGAGCTTGTCGCGCTCCTTTTCCAGCTTCTTAAGGTGCGACGTGGCCGTGGCGGCGGCGACCTCGACGGCCAGGTGGTCGATCCGGGCGGATAACCTGCCCTGCAGGGGGATGACGTACTCGGTCCGCATGCGGGCGAGGGTGCCCTCGTGGTAGCGGTGCAGGTAGACCAGCGCCTGGAAGGCCCGCTGCTTGCCGCTACAGAAGAGCCAGTAGATGGGCCGCTTCTTGTACGTCTGGAGGTGGTGCTTGTAGAAGTTGTTGGCGAAGTAGCTGCGGATGGTCTCTCGCGGGTCGCTCACGCTCTTGCCAGTCAGACCGTCGGCGACGAACTGGAGGTTCTCTTCCAGATGCTCCCTGGGCCACGCCACGCCCACAAACTCCTCGAAGCGGCGGGCGGCGGAGTCGGGAAACCAGTCACGCTCAGTGATGGGGATGATGCCGTCCGGGTCGGCGGGGAAGGTCTTGTACTGGCTCGGGTCAAATCCCTCGTTGCCGGCGTTGGCGTAGATCAAACCGGGCCTGTCGAGGCTGTAGCGGCCCATGGCACAGCCAACACCGAAGCTGACCAATCGTCGCCTATCCACATTCTTGTCAGCCACTGAGAGCGTGAGTTCACTTTCCTCGACATGCTCTGATACCTCGCCAAGGAGTGCATAGTGGCCTAGCCACGCAATGTTGTTCGCCTCCTCAATCTGCCTCATTCGGCTGCGGCGACTAGCACAAGTCCGTGCCCAGGAATCGACGGCGTGCTCTACAGTGGCAGATGGACGATCTGGAGTAATCAGGTGGCAAGTGCGAAACTCCCACGACTCTTCCACAGAGTTCCAATCTGCTGCGGCGATGTCCACCGCCTCACGCGCAAGATCGCTCATCTGCTGGCAATCGTCCGGCGGGATGAACGGCAGATCGGCAATATTTCCGATCTGATAGTTGAGCGTTGGATTGAGCAGTGGAAGAAATATGTTTGGCAGCTTGGATCCCAGGAATGCCATGATCAGGAACAGTCGGTCTTCGTCGTCGCACACGCATGATGCCCCTGCATCATCGAACAGGCAACCGGCGGGGCTGTACCTCGCGCTGAAGCTCGAAATGGTAATCTTGGACCAGGTAATCGCTTCCCGAAATGCGTACTGTAAGTTTTGCGGTCGAGATCGAAGCCGCCCACGGTCGTCCTTAAAATTGCGGATTTCAAACCCGTCGTTCTCCCAGTTAATCACGAAGTCGAGGTTGCCATACCACCTACGAAAGGCACCGCCCTTGTTGTGCGGAAACCATCTTCGTCCAGATGCTCTTGCCGTCTCCCGGCTGCTCATCGCTAGGCCCAACCGATCAAGGGATACTTCAAACCACCGCCTCAGGAATCGCTCGTTTTCCCCTGTCGCGAGGCCCTTGGCTAGTTCTGCGGCTTGAGACAGCGGCTTTTCAGCATCGAAGGCTCGACGCATCGCCTCGCTTGCCCAGTAGGCGATGGGCATGCCGGGGATGCGGGCGAACTCGACTCCTGCGGCACAAAGTGCCGGTCGAATAAAGAACCGTTCTCGCAACTCGTCAACATCTGCAACACTTCCTTGTTTTTCAAATAACCTCTTGAATGTTCCCTTGAAGTGTGGTGAGTGTCTATTCCGCAAGACAAAGCTGCAACTGCCAAAATCAGACCTCCACACTCCACGACCGTTGTGGATAAGGCTCTCGATGGTGCGGCCGTGAAGCACATCGTGTCGCAGTCCAACGAAGGCGGGGAGAAACAGCCAGTTCGGTATGGTGATCATCGCGACAAGACCATCAGGTTTCGTCGCAACGAGCGCCCGTGCTGTGAAACACGAGTACAAATCCGCACAAGCGTCTGCAAAGTGCCGTTCAACGAAGTCGGCGAGTAGCGACGTGTAGAAGTTTGCTCCCATGTATGGCGGATTAGCAACCACTGCGTCGTACCGCTTGGCAAGGAGCGTCGCCGCCATCACAAACCCACCAGCAATCCTCGCCGCATTCTGCACGGCGAGATTCGAGTCTGCCTTCGCCGCCTCCACCGCCTCAGCGATCTGCGGCAGTCGCTCCGCCAATCTTGGCGAGACCGTGATGAGCGACCCATAGGTCTTGGCGTTCTCGAAAAGCGCCAGCAGCACCTTCAGGTCTGCCGCCACTTGCTCATCCGCCTTCGCCGGAGTGGCCTTGGCCTCCCCTGCAAACAGCGGCGCTCGCTCCGCCACCATGAAGCCGAACTCGCCCGAAGGCAAGTCGTCGTCCTTGGTGATTCGCTTGTCGGTAAAGGCCTGGACAATCGCGGAAATGTCGAGGCCCTTGGTCTCTTGAATCGCCAGCACGTTGAGCTGCGGCGGGGGCCCAAATATCTTGCGGTCATCCGCCCTCGCCTTCATCAGCAGCGCAAAGCAGGCGAGCTGTGCCGCTCGGTCGTCAATCTCCAGGCCGTAGACGTTTCTGTTCAGGATGAGGCGGGGAATGTCCCGCAGGCGATAGCCCCGCTCCAGGTAGATGTCCCTCAGCAGATCGTAAGCTTCGACGAGGATGTGACCCGAGCCGCAGGCGGGGTCCAAGATGGTGAGGTCTTCGGGGTTCAGCGTTGTCGGCGTGATCTCCTTGAGTTGAGAGAGCACCTCGGGAGTCTGCTCCGCAAGCTCGATGTAGTACTCCCACTTGCTCTTGAGCGGCGAGTCGGGATAGGTCGCCAGCCATTGCCGCCCGAGGCTGTTCTGAACGAGGTACTTGACGATCCAATTCGGCGTGAAACGCTGCGTGGCCGCGGGGATGTCCTCGCTCTTGACGACCTTACCGATCACTGCCCTGTACCGCTCGCTGATGTACTCCTCGTATAGCCAGCCGATAATCTCGACTTCCTGCCAATCGGCCTCGTCGATCTCGCTGGCCAGCTTGCGAACAATCGAGTCGGAGTGCAGCAGGTTGTCGGGCAGCAGCAGCTCGGTGTCGTCGTCGATGTGCTCAAAGAGAAAGGGCATCGCCGAGTGAAGGGCGTTGCATTGAGCCAGGAGGAGCATCCGAAACAGCTCGGACTCTTTGGTCCCGTCGAGCTTGAGTTCGATGGCTCTCTGAGAGTTTAGCCCTGGCAGTTTCACATGCTCGGCATGCTCGACGATCTCAGGCGTGGCTTTGCCCTCGGGGTGGCTGAGAACTCGGTAGCCATGGTCGAGGTAGCCGTGCAGCTCCATGTAGCGGATGGCGACGAGCCGGTTGAACCAGGTGTAGGCGACAGCCTCCATGACCTGCTCGAAGCCTTGACGCGCGATGCGTTCTTCGAGCTGTTTGCGCTTCTCGGTAACCAGTTTGGGAAATGCTGTGCCGCGAATGACCGCCACATCGCCCTGGACCTTGACCGGCTCGATCTTGTTCTTGGTCAGACCGTAATAGGCAGCCCGATCCGTGACCGCCTGAATGAAGTCACGACGAGCCTTCGGGGCGTAGGTCTTGAGCTTGCTGCGGTTCATTGTGTCGTTTCCGCCTGGGCTATCGAATCTGGATGCGCTCGTTCTCCGCAATCGCCTTTTCAAGCTGCTGCCTCAACTCGGAAAGAAACGCGTCGATGTCATCCTGGGTTTCGAGATAGGTCTTTGTCACAAGCTGCGCGGGCTTGATGATGCGCTGCGTCTTGACGACCGGCGGCTTTTCGCCGCCTCCTTGCTTGCCTTTCTGTTCGGCAGCCTTCTTCACGAATTCCTCGATCCGCTTTACGGCGGCGTCGAACTCGCAGACGGCTTCCGACTCCGCTTGCGTGATGTGGGCCAGGCTCTCCTGCTTTGCGACCTGGCCCCGCAGGCGCTCCAGCGGTTGCAGGCAGGCGGACCTGAGCGCTGCATCACCACCAGCAGCTTGTACATCGTTTGTAATCGTGGCAATGTGACCGTCGATGCCCTTAAGCGCTTCGCCGCGACGGCGCTCCACCAGCGCCGTGTTGACGGCCTCAACCGTGGTGATCAACCCCTCAGCGTCCTTTATGATTCCGTAGGGACTGGGAGCGGAGAGGATCTCCTCCATGCGTTTCAGGGCAGGACCCGCATTCTCGTCTCGCTCCAGTTCCAAGCGGTTCAGCTTGAACCGATCCGCCGCCTTGCGGAGCTTCTCCCATGTCGGCTTCTGATGCTCGTAGAAATGCTCCAGGTCGTGAAAGTTGTCAGCTAGATCGAGCAGGTCTGATTTGAGCGTGTTGAAGCGCTCGATAAACTTGTAGCTGTCGGTATCCGACAAGAGTCTGCCGACGTGGGTCAGCCCGTCCCGGGTTTCATCCCGACCTGGATAGTCGCCGGTGTCGGCCAGCGGCTTGTAGCCGGTGAGCTTTGACTTCCAGTTGGTGAGCTTGGCTTGAAGGAAGGCGAAGAGGGCGTCCTCACCGTCCGGCCCCATTTCGGAGAAAACCTTCTGCCCGAGATTGCGCGCGTCCTGAAGCGCCTTGGGATCAGTCGTGCGACGTTTGACGACAATAACCTTGCGCTGCTTGCTGGCGGTCGTCACCGGGTCATACGCCTTGTCGGCAGGCAGGGGCGCTCCGTCCATAATCAAGCTGATCTCACCGAGGACGACCAAGCGGGCAACCAATAGGACGGTCTCCAACTGCGGCCAGCCGCAAGGACGCTTGGCGAAACGATTTTCGATCAGGTCGTACAGCACGACCTGCTTGCTGCTGATGGCGCAGAGTCCGACGTAGTTGCGAACCTCCTCGATTGCCTGTGGGTTGCTTTGCGGCAGGTTCAGATCCAGGGATTGCTGCTGAATATCGTTTGCCCGCAGAACCGCCTGTATCTCCGGTAACGGATTCTCGCAGAGGTGCCTCAGGTAGCTCATCTTGGTGAACGTATTTTGGATCAAGTATTCAAGCGATTGATCGATTGCAATTGATGGCGTAGTGGCGTCGAGCGGAAGTGGCTGCCCGGCGACGAAGTACTCGGCTTCGACGAGCATCTCGTTGAGAAGCGAGACAAGCCGCTCCCGCCGAATTCGATTGTCATCCGCAAAATCTCGCAGGATGCGACGGCTTGGTTCAGGTAGCGTGCTGTCATCCTTGCGGGCGATGTACTTCTTCGTCTGAAGGTAGGCGCGAAGTTCGCGCCCGAGGCGCTCATCGTTGCCAAGTTTGATCAGCAAGTGCCCGCCCTCTGCATTGCTCTCCAGGACACACTTTCCCTTGTCGTAATGGTCGTAATCATCAGCGAGCGGACTGATGACCGAAATGAGCAGCCCACCTTCCGTCCGGTTGCCGATGGGATGGAGATCGCAAGCGCGATTGAAGCTAAAGTCCATTTTGTTCGCGCTATAGCGATGCTTTCGCTGGTCCTTCAATATGTCCTGGAAGATCAGCTCGCCCAGCAGCTTCGCCTCGTCGCCGCCGTTGAGATCCATGTTCTTGATCTCACGGCTGATATCGCGTTCTTCGTTTGTGAGGAAGAAGTAGTTGTCGCCGCTCCGGCTGATCAGGGTTTCCTTTTCGAGCCGCTGAAGGCTCTCTTCGATCTGACGGCGGAGGGCAAGACGGTCGGCATCGATCTCGTCGAGACAAAGCGTGACGAGGTTATCAACGTTGCCATTGACTTCATCCACGTAACGAATCAGGAAGAGAACCTGCAACACGCAAATGTCGAATGCTTCAATGCTGGGATTAGAACCAGCCTGGTCGATGGTCCGCTTGATTGCGGTATCTAGGAAACTCTCGATGGACGGATAGAAGCGGTATGCTGGTACGAGGATGCCGACTTGCTTCGTGGCGACCTGCTTAGCTGCGGACTGGAAAGCATCCAGGATTGACCTCTCGCCGCGAGACAGGTGAAGACCCGTCGCCCCGGCCTTGCGAATCGCTTCGAAAACCTTCTGCACAAGCTGGAACTGATAGGGCGCGAATGGGTAGTTCTTCACGAAATCGTCGGCGTCCCGTATCTGTCGGAAGGTCATGCCGGCGTCTTTGAAGGTCAGCTGGTGCTTGAGGATGTCTCCCTTGCTGGCAAAGAGCGTGCGAAGCTCATCGATAACTTCGGGTTCTTTTTCCAGCAATCGTGACTGGATGACCTCATCGGCATTGGCGCTCGAAAGTGACAGGCGTGTTCTAAATCGCCCCTGAATTTTTGAGAAGTCATTGGCTTTCGAGGTCTTCATTTCACCCAGCACGGCGTCAATATCTTCCTGGGAGGTCACCACGACCCATGCGCGACCATTGCAGACTGTCCCGAGGTCTTCGGTGATTGTCTGGAGATTGAGCATCAAATGCGTGTCCGTACCGATGAACTGTCCAACCTCGTCAACCAGAAACATGATGCGGTGGTCAGAGCCGCGGCTGTCGAGATACTCCTTCACCCACTTACAGAAGTTTTCGATGGAGAGCGGGAAGTTCCTTTCGGCGTTGTCGATCCATTTCTGGGCGGCTTCAACACTCTGACCCAACGTCTCCGACAGCGCCTTGACAACCTCATCCCGGTTGAACTCATAGGCATCGCGCTCCTCGATCCACTCTGCGCCGGCAGCTTTCCGGTACGCACTATGAAACTGCTGGAGTTTGCCTTTGCCTTCGAGATACCGCTCCATATGGGCGATGTGCGGATGGTCGGGGCTGAAGCCCTGCGTCTCGTTGAGCACCTTCAAGAAGACTTGCAGGATGGCATCCCGATTCGCTCGGTGGTCAGCCTTACTGTCGATGTTGAAGAGGATCACATCGACACTGGCTGACAAAGCCCGTTTGATATCCCCAAGGAGCATGGCGTCCGTGATCTTGCTTTCGAAGAAATCGACCGCCTGCTTTTTTTCCCTCTCGTGCGAATGGGCGGCATTACGGAGCAAATACGACAGCACCTTGATGAAGTGGGATTTGCCCGAGCCGAAGAAGCCGGAAACCCATACGCCGATCTTCCCAGTGCTGTCGGCATCGCCGGGGTGATCGATAGAGTCAAGATAAGCGGAGAAGAATCTGCGGAAGTGCTGATCGAGTTCCCGCGTGACGACAAACTCGTCCAGTTCCTGCCAGACGGAGGACTCGTCCAGTTGATCCGCCTTCACGACGCCGTTGATGGCTCGGAAGATGTCGCGCCGGAAAAGGTCTTGAATTAGCATGTATTGCCTCGGTTATGAAACGAGCTTGAAGGCCCGGTAATAGTGATCATTCTTGAGCTTGCCGAATAGCCGCAGGGTCTGTCCGTCGTATCGCCCCGGATAGAACATTACCAAAGGTGTCCGCCCCATCACTGAGTGGAGGTTGTTCAACAGCTTGTGTGCCCGCAGCATCGGAAACGCGTTGCCCACGCCGGAGACGATGACCAAGTCGTGCTGGCTCGGCTGTGCAACCTCAACGAAGATGTGCTTTAGCTTCTCGGGATCTAGAATCTTCTCCAGTTGCTGCAAGACGAAGTCGCTTCCCTTTTCATGGAGCATCTTGCTCGCCTTGTCTAGCAGATTCCGACTTCGAAGATGGTTGGTAACGAACTCGAATAGGTTGACGTGCTTAACTCGCATCCCGGGCTTTTGCTTGGGGATGTGTTCAAGCAGAAACTCGACGTGATTCCTAATTCGAATCTCGTCTTCGGGCGGGTAGTCGAAGATATAGAAGGCAATTTCGTTTCCAAGCCCAGCTCCGCTGAGGAATGCATCGGAGGTCACCTTTGGCAGTACTTGATTGAGGCGTTCCGTCAATCTGTCGCTCATGGTGACACCTGAATGCAACGCAGCACGTAATCCTCATCGTGCGCTTCGAGATAATTAATGACCGGTCCGGCTATGTGGACTGCCTGAAGCCCGAGTCGTCGGGTATCGCTCAAATACCCAGCTTGCACGAGAATGTGGTAGACCGTGGTCTGGAGCTTCCGCGATGTCGCCTCGGTGAACTCCGGCATGTCGGGCTCGCGGCCTCGGCAATTCTGTAAGAAGTCGTCGAACAGTTTTTTAGGCAGCGTATCACTGAAGACCCGAAGCTGCTCGCGAACGACCGTGTCGAGAAAATCGCCCAACAAGTGACTGTGCTTTACCGCAGCAGCGAGAACGCTGTGCGTCGCAACGACCCCCGAGCCGTCTCGGACGAGTCGCCACAGCGGCGGTCCCATCAACTCAAGCCGATTGCGGATTAAGCGGGTCAGGCGTTTCGCCGTAGCGGGACTACGCGCCTGAAGCAGGTTCTTACCGTAGATCGCAACCTCCCACTCGGTGTCGTCCACAGCTCGCAGCAGCAAGTCAGCGATAATGCGACTCTCGCGAACTTTCAGTGAACCAGCGGTGATGTCGGCGCTGTACCCCATCGTCCATATGCTCACAATCGACTTGTCAACCACGGCCTATCGATCCATTAAACCTGAGTTTCAGAGCTCTGGAATACAAGAGTTGCGCTACGCTTGATGTCGCCTCGTTAAGGGCAAATGGAACGATTTACAGTCGATCCAACGTCCGAGTTCCTCCGTCGTGGTCGCTGTTCCCTGCATTGCATTCGTTCTTCCGAATCCAACAGATAGCTTACCCGTCATGCCCTACCGAGTTGCGCCGCCACAAATCACAGGGAGACGAATTGCTGCGCCACTGCTGTCACGTGCCTGCCCGAAACCTCCTATGCGGTCAATGAGGGCAAATAGTAACCTTGGCTACTGCAATCGGGAAGCATGGCCAGACTGACTCCCCCGGCTCCGTGGGTGGTCAATACATTGACACGACAACGCACATTTTCTCTTAAACGGGATGCTCTTCGCATGACCGAGCAGAATGGCAAAGTGGCAAGTTAATTGCAAATGAAGGGAGGGTGTTCGATGACTCGCCAGGCAAGCGGCCGCATACGACGACACAAACCCGTCTATTACACCACAACGTCAATGAATGACGGGACAGTGTTGGCGGCACACCCCGTACGTAAGCCGGCAGCCCGCATCATGAAGCGAGACGGCGACAAGGTGGACGAGGATGGCGTGTGCAAGGAGCTCTTGGGTAGCTACGTCAGGGGCTTTGACTTTAACGACCCGGGTCGCATCCGCTTCTTCGATATCATGGCTAATCGGCTCAATACGCGTCGGGCAATTCACGAGATCATCGAGCCCACGCTCCAGTCCATCCAAGCCGACATTGCCGCCGCTCGCGAGGAAATTCGTGAACTTCGGGCGAGCCTTAACAAGCGCACGATTGATTGAGACAGCATTGAGAAGGATCGGAAACACGGGGCATCATCGGTGCGATCAGCGGTCCAATTCTACTAGGGAGTGCCTGGTCAGTTTCATGGGCGAAGTCAAAGCCTGTACAATCCAGAGATGTCCTCGATGAGACAAGGAATTGATGGCTCGCAGAAGCCCGACAATCGCAGCACACATCGCATTGGATGCGATAGGCTGATTCTGGAATTGCGGCAATTTGGAATTCATGCTGAGCCTAGCGTCAAGACACGTGGAGTCGACTTTTTCGTGACACGGCACCAATCGGGCAAGCCGAGCCAGCGACTAAGAATTCCAATCTTGGTGAGAGCTGCCTCGAAAGCCAACTTTTCCGTTATTCGCCGGCACGAGAAGATCAGTAACCTGATTCTTGCCTTTGTTTGGCATCTTCGGAGTGGCAATCCAGCCGAGACGTTTGCAATGACTTTTAACGAGGCGCTTTCCATTGCGGAGGAGATGGGATGGACAAGCACGGGTTCATGGCAGAGGTTTGGCTGGTACACGAACAATGAACCAGGCAAGCGACTGCGCGCTAAGCTCACAGCATTCAAATCAACGCCGGATCGGTGGCGGCACTTAACTGGGTACTAGCTGCGCTCCAGCAGTCGAAAGCGATTGGACTGCGAAAACGCCGACTACTGGATTTTGACCAGGTCGATTCCAAGGAGGATTTTCATGCGACGCCCGTTTGCTTATTTGATGTTGCTCTCGCCGGTTCTTACTGGCCTTTCGTGTGCGCAAGTCGGGAACGACTTTCCAATAGAAAGGGCTGACGAGATCAAGCAGGGTGTAACGACCAAAGAAGTAGTAAGGCAGATATTTGGCGAGCCGGTCTCGATCAGTCGGCGGGAGGACGGTTCTGAAACATGGGTATACATGCATAGTGTGGGCACTGCATTCGGGACGGGGAAAGCCAAGACTTTGGGCATAGCGTTTCGGCCCGACGGTGTAGTTCGCCACATTCAAGAGACCAACACGCGATTGCGCCCCGGTAAGACCACAAGCACGACTTCTTCAGACCGCAATACGACAACCAAGCCGGGTGCATGAATCAAAAGCTGACTTGCAGTCAGTCCCCCGCCGTTGTGGATTGTCCAGGTCGAGAACCGGATTGCGTCGTGTCGTGGACGAGGTGCTGCAAAATCGTTAGGGCGAGGTCAAACAGATGATGAAGGCGCTAAACAGTCTGCTGGCTTGATTCGACATGACCGACTCGAAGCCGAAAACAACTTGCGAGTGCCTCAAGATATAGGAGGATTGAGCGATGGGAATCGAGAGGACACGTACACGTTGGAAACTGTCGGGAGCAGCTTCACTCGGAAAGCTCATACTGGTCTCTTGGACAGGATTCTTGGCCGGATGCGAGACGGGCAAGCTCCTAGTCCTGGGGCAATCTCCTATCGCCCCAGGAATTTACGTCGGTGAACGCGAATGCAATTCGATATTTAACGGTAGTGAATCCACAGAATCAGACACCATTCGATTCACCATTGACAACGATGGGCTGCTCGTGCTTAACGGCGAGACAATGCACCTCGGCTTGGTCAACACCTTCGCGACCGGAGCCATAACACAGAGCAGCGTAATTCGGGCAATTACGATCACCGACGATGGCTTCACAATCGATTGGGACACAACGACAACGGTTAACGGAATCGTTCTCTCGGGTTACTTTCTAGAATCTTGGAAGGCGGTTGACCCCGATAGCTTCGAGTTCTTCAGTACTCATGTGGTAAGTTCCCCTGGGAATCTATTCATGTCGGAATGCTCTTCTACGATGAGTCGTTAGGGGTTTTTGTTTCGTCTTGCCAAAGTCGATAAGCTCGATTGGGAAAACAGTTCCGCCGTGGACGGCATGCTGCTCTATCGGGAACCTGATTCGGACACGGAAGACCGGGGGCGGTCCTTGCTTCGTCGGCTCTTTCGCCTAGTAGTGTCGGGCCGTTCTTGTATCAGCCGCAGTTCTTCGGCTGCGTTTTCGTGCAGCCAAATCACATTATTGTAAATGCGGCACGGCAGCCCCAGGAGTTCCTTGATCTCCTGTGCTGACGTATATCGAAAACCCCTCGGCGGCTTCTCACACGCGAAAGGGTTTATGTACATCGGAAACTTCTTTTCGGGCGGTCCGTCGTGTTGGCAAGAAGTCCAAGTCCACAGCCCCTGTTTCCATATGACGCGCAGAAGTGGCGCTACCTTTTCATCAACGAGCGCAGACATACTACCTACTCTCAACCGCACCTGTTTGTGAAATGCCATGATCCGTTTCCTTATGAACGTGATGCAATCGCAGACGATGATGCCCCGCCTCGAAGCTACTGCGTTTCACCTTGCGTCACGCTTATTAAGCCAGACGGTAGGTGGCGAAGCGCGGACTTTCGAGTTGTCTCGCTCTGACGTTAGCAATCATCCTCGCATTCTGGACGGCTTCGATCAGTGGAATGCACCGCCAGTTCTCGGCTTCCTAAAGCAAGTTATTTACTCGCACGTGCCCATCATTTTTCCTGAGGTTCTGTCGGTTGTGACGATTAGGTGCAAATGTTAAATCAATCAGACCTGTGCAGACCCAATAATTTATGACTGAATTCTCGCTCGATAATTACTCTGGCCAGACCCCTCGCCTCGCAGTTCGCCGCACCCACCTCCAGCCCAATCCAGGCTAATCGAGCACTCAGCTCGCCAAAGGCTGCGTCATCAAGCTGTGCATACGAGTCTTTGTTTTTGATAACGATGTCCAAGTCACGATAACAGGTCTCGAATCGCTGGATCGCTAATTCGAGCTGCATCAGTGGATCGCCACCTTGCGGCTCGTCGTTTGCATACCCTGCTTTCTTGAATTCTAGAAGAAGCTCATGCCAGTTATTCTTCGCCAGTTGCAATGTGATGCTGAATCCGATGATGGCCTCGTCAAGCGTGCTGGAGTCGTTTGACGGCTTGCCGGTCCTGTGAGCGGCCAGAAACCGGTCAATATTCTGAAACACAAGGTCGAATTGACACATGGATGCGGTGCGGTGTGAAATGCGCGAGAGCTGTGAGTCGCGCCATGCCTCTGCGCTCCGGAAGCTCAAGAGTTGATCTTGTGCAGCGATCAACTGGTCTGACCTTTTCTCGTTCTGCGCGTCGGCGCGAGCGGACACCAGCGTCGCAGCCACCGTCAATACGATGCTGCTGATGAGCACGAACCATCCTGCCGTTGTAACTCGTCGAAGTAAGTGAACGCCTTCCGCCAGAATGGTCTGCCACCATCGGCGGGGAATACTTTGAATGGGTGTCGCCGGTCGAACGCATTCGGCCCATGCGCCCAGGATCGCCATTACGCCGAGGGCAACGGTGAGGATTCCACTCCACATCTGCATATCGTCAATACTCCTTGGCTGTCGGCGATCCTGAATCTGCCCGGCTTATACTGAGATTCGGCCGGGGAAGGCGGCCATGCCAGCCGCTTTGACGGAAGTGATACGCTTGAACGAGAGACATTGAGGCAACCAACTCTATGAGAGTGAATCAAAGACATCCGCGAATAAGGGATAGGACCTGCCGTCGCATGTGTCACCATGTAATCGAGACCTGCTGCTTGGCGTCCACCGAGTCTTCAAACACCGATGCGCCAGGATATAATCCCCGATCTATGCAATTCTGCATACATCGTGGCACTCAGGAAATCGGCGGCACCTGCGTCGAGGTCGAATCGCAAGGCAAGCGAATCGTGCTCGATGTCGGTCTTCCCCTGCCCCCGGCTAAGATTTCGGTGCGCCGATCTCTTGCAATAGCTTGGTGTATGAGTCAACGAGGCGGGGAATACGGCAGCTCTCGCGAGCGAAGTATGCCCAGCAGGGGCATGAGTAAGAGCATTTCTTCAAGACCCTTTAGCTATTCGCGAGCCCAGTGCTTTTGGTATTGCGCGCCCTGCGATTGCGGCGGAGTCGCCGGCCACTTGACCTGAATCGTCATTGGAATAGGAAAATCAACACCGATAATTGCAGCCTCTCCGGGCCGGAGGTTTGGCAAGAAAGAGGACGCAGACCGGTCTATTTCTCCGCACGCCCGTTCCACAACTTCCCGATCATGGTCGTTGGTAAGGCGATGGACGATGAGCGTTCCCATTTGGCTCAGTACCCCTTCGGTGACGTCGCGCGGGCGCTGCGTCGCCAGACAGAGGTTCAGTGAATACTTCCGGCCCTCCTTGGCGATGATCTCGAAGGAATCCAGTCGCACGAATGATTCTTCGGTACCCAACCGCCGGCCGAGAAAATTATGGGCCTCATCCACGAATACCACGACTGGGCACTCATGAAAAGCTCCGTCGCGAGCCTTGTTGAGCAAGTAGCGGCCTAATGTATTTGCGAGAATCTCTCGGGCCGAGTATTCGAAGTAAATACCATCCAAAGATATGCGCAATAATCGCTTTTCATCATCGCCAAGGAATTCTTCAATCTTCTGCGTGACGGCAGGACCCTGGTTAGAACCGAATACGCACTCTAGAGCCTTCGAAGCCAACACGCTGTTTATGCGCGTGAGCAGCGTCATACAGTAGCTTTGGTCTCCATCGTTATAACCACCCCACCTCTCATGCCCGTTCCCTCCTCCTCCAAAGGGAAACTCATAGACGCACTCTTCAATGATCTGACTAGCGAGCAGAGAGACATCAAACAAGGTAGCGGGATTCTCCAACAGAGGAGCAATATCAGGATTCCTTTCTACACTCAGGATTTCTTGCTTTGCTCGATTCGCACGTACCAGCAAACCCGGCTTTTGTGGCCGAATGAGCTCAGGTGCCAATTCTACGAGGCGTAGACTTCGGATTGCCGCGCGAAACTTTGGAGTCTGCACTCTTCCGGCTGGTTGAAAAAGAGAGATGAAATCTGACTCAACGAAACTCGACGGTGGAAGGGAACATTGCACCGCCCCCTCTGGCTCATTCGATGGATTGCCAAGATAAAGATGTTTAGTATGCTCCGAAAAACCGCGGTACTCACCGCTTGCGTCCAGCAAGATTACTTTCGATTTATGGCGGATGCACTCTTCAATCAGACGGGAAACGGTAAAGCTCTTGCCTCCACCGGTTGCTCCGAGCACTGCACAATGACGACCAAAAATTCGATCCGGCGTAACCAAGACTTCAGTGGGGCTGGTTGAGTTGACGTGACCTAGCCGAAGCGATACGCGAGGTGCCTCCTGCTCGGTCTTCGATTCCATTAATATCGGGATCGCGGCAAGGAACGAGATTGGTGCCGAGTAAACACGATCCCCAAGCCTAGGGTAGTTCGCAACCCCGGTGGAAACCTTTAGTGTGTCTAAAGCAACGGTTCCAAGCAATTGAACGCGGGCTATCGCGTCGATGTGGACGCCCGCGTCCCCATCGCTTTCAACGGCTCTCCGTTCGCGCTCTGGTAATCGAACCTCGACAATCCGACCCAGCAGTGCGAAGACCTCGCCTTCAATAAGAACGAACTCACCTACTTCGCCAAGGCCGTATCTCGCTCCGCCGAGGATTCCGCCGCTTGCGGACCCCGCATAACGCAAGTTTACTCGAATAACAGACGCCTCGATTGACGACACGATGCCTATTCGAAGTCGCGAGTCAAATGCGCCATCGAGATATTCTTGCGAGTTCATGATTTTTTCGCGATTTGCCTCACAGACTGCTCAATCTGTTCTGCGGGAGACAACGCTTTGAGATTTGGAATGAGCTCCGCAAACTGGACAAAATCTGCGTTCATTATCGCGATTTCGGACTCATATTTTGAAATCCTCTCGCGAAGTGCCCTTATTGTGTCGCCCTCTTTCTTACATCTCTCTTTGGCGGCCGAATCAACGACCAGCAATTTGAGTGATGGATTCGAATCAACAGCAGCCATAATGTTCGCTGTCAAATGATTATCATTAAATCCGAAGCCCACCGCTACAATCGCTGTATTGGGCTCTCTTAAAGCTGACTGAAATTGGGCCATGAGTTCCAAATGCGGCTGCGAATACGATTGTTCGTACTTCGTATTCATCGGGTACATGAGGCACGGCTGCTCGGGACTCGAACTCTGAATGAGTTCGATGCCCCTTCGATCCCAATCCACCGATCCATGTAGCTTGATGATATGCAAGACCCCTTCGACGAAGTCATGGGCGTCGTCGCCGCCTCGACCACGACGAACGACATCGTAAGCGAAGAAGCGCGGATTGAACCGACGGGGCTGAGAAAAAGAAAATCCATCAATCGCTACGAGTCCCAGGTCGCTTGCCGCTCTCTCAAAACATAGGTCATAGTTCGTGGTGAAAAGCTTGAACCGCGGGGCCCTCACTCGTCGCCTCGCCATCCTTCGCAAAAAGGTTCGATGGGCATCGAGATTCGCTTTATCAATAAAATCGGAGCATTTCTTCCAAATGAGTTTTTCTGAATCCTTCAGAAACTCTGAGATTGTTCTGACCGCACTAGCGTCGCCTAGAAACTCGCACGCGCCCTTGCATCGAGATAACAGATTCTCGATCCATCTGTCCCCTTCGGGATGCTTCACTAGTCCTAATACGTCTTCAAAATCCTCATGCTCGCTCGCGTCAGTCCACAAGTCTGTCATCGAAGGGCCTTTCGCAGGTCCCATCGACGTGCCGCTACCAGCCAGTACTAGAAGGTTTGGAGTAGTCAGAACCGACTGGAGAAACGCCGCTACTCTCTGCCTGACGGACTCTGCCGAGTCTCTTGCCTTTTTCTTCTCATCTTCCGTCGCGCCCTCTTCAATTTTCGCGTCGAGGAGACCCCATTCACTATTTGTTGAAGGTGCGTGAAGAAACTCCCGAATCACCTTTAGTTCGCTTGTCTTCGACGGACCTAATCTCTTCCTTTTTATCTGCATGCGAGCGCGCCCTAAAAGTCTTCATGCCCCTTTTTCGCGTAATTCCGGTTCTGCAGCGTAGAATCGGATGATGACAGATTATGCAAAGCTCGTAAGCTCGTCAATTTATTACGCCTCCTGGACATTCACCAAACCAGCGAATCAAGCTCAATCGCAACTCTCATCCAAAGTAGCTGGAAGACTTTTGTCGTAGCGCCAAGTGCCCGGAGCGATCTCATAAACATAGGGCGGGCCGCGGATAACGGCAAGCGCGAGATCATGAACACGCGAAGCATCCATCGCCTCGGGTGTGAGTTGCTGCTTCGACAGTTGCGACGCGATGGCTTGGGGGTTGAAGAAAATCCTGAAAACCCTGCGATTGATTTTGTCGTGCGAAGTGGGTCCACATGTGATAAAGCTCCCCGCATCGAAAGACTCCCGATTCTCGTACGAGCTGCAAGCAAATCTGCCTTCTCGATTAGTCGTAAGCACGAACGAATTCACAACCTGGTCTTGGTGTATGTCTGGAACGTCCAAGACGTGAAATCAGCTGAGGCATACGCGATGACCTACCCTGAGGTTCTTCACGTTGCCGAGACGATGGGTTGGCTGAAGACCGTGTCGTGGAAAAGTCACGGCTATTACGCGAACAACAATCCTTGAGAGCGGCTTCAAAAACTGCTTGAGCCGTTTCTATCCACGCCTGAGCGCTGGCGAGCCTTCGCAGAAATGCAATAGCACTTCAGGCGGACGACGGGATGACGCTTATTGACGGAGCGGGTATAGGTCCTCGCAGCAAGGACGCAAGAGGCACTCCGCCTCACTCTCCGGCTTTTCCCGAAGGAGGTCCGAATTCCGCGATGACCCATTCGAGGATGCCCTCACCGCCATATCGCAAGGCGCGCCCGCAGATTCGCGTAACGTGCTCCGGAAAGTCCTTACCCATCATCCATTCCAAATAGCCTGCGTCGGGACCGACGATCAGTTCATCAAGCGGCGTGCCGGCGTGCTTTCCGAAGGCGATGATCGGGACGCCCTCCTTCCACTGAAAGTGACGACTCGGGCCGATCCAATTGCGACGCTCGGGCTCGCAGAGGTCGGCTAATTCTTCCCAACTTCGGTCCTTGAGATTGAAATCCTTCAGCATTCCGTTGAGCACGCGAGCTGTCGCCGCAATGTCGGCTTCAGCACTATGGGCGTTCTCGAATTCCGTTCCTGCGAACCTTCGGTGAGCATCTCCCAAACTTCGGGGCTCCATCTCCTTCCAAAGGCGAAGCGGGTCCACGATGAGCTTCTTGGCGAGATCGATGGGTGGAAGCCCCGCTCGCTGAAACTCCGATTGGAGCAATTCGAGATCGAAGCTCACGTTGTACCCGACGATTACATCAGCTTTCGCAAAGCCGCGATGGATTTTCTCGGCAACGTTGGAGAATGGTTCGCAGTCTGCCAGGTCATCCATGCTGATGCCGTGAACCTGCTGGGCACCCGGCGAAATCGGAACGGAGGGCCGAAATCGCCAGGTCTTGCGTGGTACGTCGTCGCCGAGACCCTGCTGGACCGACAACTCGATGATCTGGTCGAAGTCCTTCTTGGTGCCCGTGGTCTCGACATCAAACACGAGGATCGTGAGTTCTTGGTTTGGCATACCCGTTGGCTCCACGTCAGCCTTCCGTTTTCTCGCCCACACGTGACCGTATCCCCTCAACAAGGCCGTGTATGTACGCCAATCTCTTTCCCTCAGGGGCATTGCCAAAGTGTCGCCATCGACGTTGCTCGAAGAAAAGGCAAGTTCGCAATTCGGTCAACGTCGAGGCCTTGCGGCTGTTCGCAATCTCCGCGCACTTTTCGAACGAACCCCAATGATGGTACGCATCAAAGGTCAGGGCGAATTGCTGAATAGCGTCCCAATCCGCATTTGGCGAAGGAATGTCTTTGTCGCGCAATTGGTCGTCGGGAATTGTTTCCATCTCTGCCCCACTCGGTCTACTGAGACGATGGCCCCGTATCATCTCTCACGGATTTGGCTCCAGAAGTCGATGGATCCACACGTCGGTTCGCTCGTCGCCCTCATCAATCCAAAATCCTTCCGCCTGGACCGCGCGGACCAACCGCCAGTTGTCATCGTCAAAGAGGATTCCACGAAATGCGTCCACGATGAGCTTGGGGACGCTTTCGATGTCCGGGATTCTCTTCTTCTTCGGAATGCGACTTTGATGAAGGTAAGCACGAATTGCGAAGACGTATTGACCGCCGTCAGGAACGCGGTCGCCGATCCCTGAAACTTCCTTGATCATTTCCTTTGTTGCGGCATCTCGCTCACCTCCCCATGTGTAGATGCCCTTGAGAGTGAATTTAGCGACTTCCTGCAATCCTTGAGGAAGAGAAAAGATGTACGCGCCCACCGATTGGATGGAGTCGGCAGCCATGATTTTGGCCCTTACGAGAAACGACGGAAAAAGAGCCCGTCAACACGACGGGCTCCGGTCCCGTTCTCTCGGCTGGAGAGATTGAGATAAGGAGGCTCTCACTGATGGGACCAGATTAGGAATTATCTGAGGGATGAGGTCGCAGTCAAGCAACGTACCCGTACCAAGGCATCGAATCAAGCCAAACTGCCTCGACCAGCGCTAGCGCTATTGTACATGACCTTGGTTCTCTCTAAATCCGGCCTCGATACACTTCTTATGAAGATCAAGCGCATACCTAGCCTGCTTCCAACTTAAGGGATCACCTCGATCTGATTTTCTCCCGATTGAGTAGAGCATCTTGCGGTCCTTGCCAGAGAGGAATTCTCTTTCTCTGCTCCACCTCGACATGGCCAACCATGTCCCCGAAGGAATTAGCATAACCTTCAATACCAGGTCATCCTGTGCCCCACCTGCGTTTTGAGTGGTGTCCCCTGTGGCGCGCGACGAAGGTGCAGGAGTGTCGTCCAACGTATGATTCAAGGCGGGGGGCACAATCAAATTGCCCATGTCTCTTCGAGGATTCTCGGCAGAACTTGGGACTTGCGGCTTGTTCGTGTGGTGTTGAACTTCGTTCGCCTCTTCAGATGCTTGATCATGTACGAGCGATTCGGGGGATGTGGCTTCCTGGGGAGCTTGCTCCGACTCCACGGCTACGCCCCGGCAACCGAGTTCTGGCACATATCCGTCAATTTCGGACGGACCAAATTGATCGCAAGCGACCTCAATCTTTCGAGCTTCAATCTCGCCCCAAAGACTTCTAAGTGCCTTGTCGGGATCGCAGTAGAATTCACTGCCCCTTACACGCCAGAACTTCCATCCGCAACGTTCCAGCCTGCGTTGACGATCAAGGTCAGATTCGTAGCTCTCGGTTCCGTGCCACTCGTCACCGTCCACTTCCACCGCAAGACGAGAAGATATGCCCTCTACCACTAGATCAATTCGATACCCTGCAACTTCGTACTGGGGGATCACTCGATAACCGCGAGCGATGATTCGCAGAAAAACATCCACTTCGAACCAACTCTCGAAGGGTTTCGGTGGAGCTTCGCGCCTTCGATCCGCGATGGCGGCACGGCGCTGAACATCATCGACGTTGAGCCCTTCAATCGTAATTCTCTGACTTACCGGATTAAGGCAGTACTTGAGTAACTCTCGCCGAACGCACGAATTGGCTAAGTCACCAAGTTCCACTGAGTGAAATAGCCACATTTGATCGCGTGCGCGACTCGCGGCGACATTGAACCTCCTTTTGTCGGCCTCACGCGTCATTGCTCCAATCCGACCATTTGGTGCCGCCACGAGACTCAGAAACATCACATCTCTCTCATCTCCCTGGAAACTGTATGCATCACCACAGACAATGCGACGTTCTTCGATTTCCTTGATGTCCAATTCCTCTAAGAGCCTCGTTTCAATCAGATGAGCCTGGGAGTCCCCCTGAAGAGAAATGACGCCCATTGATTTGTCGGAATACTTCGGATCGCGACAACATGCCACAATTGCGCTTACGAGGGCCTCGGCTTCAGGCCGATTTAGGACTTGGGATGCTGATCCCTCTCGGTGTCCACTCCGAATGTATTGTGGAACAATTGGCTTGAGTCGTTGAGGTGGATACTGACGAAGTGGGATCAATGGAGTGTTTGAATAACAAAGGTCATTGCTGAATCGAATGATCTCTGGCATGCAGCGAAAATGTTCCCTGAGGACAATACGGTTTCCGTACCTGATAACGCCGTGGTCGAACAAGCTGCTGGTTACGCCAAAGGAATCCCGGTGATCGATTTCTGAAAGGTGTTGGCGCGCCAAGTATTCCACATCGTCCTG